>Ga0233431_1003251_pt1 | contig 20079 bp, 20 predicted proteins | sample SI_118_April2016_FD_179867 | JGI IMG/M metagenome (GOLD analysis project Ga0233431, IMG submission 179867) | Seawater microbial communities from Saanich Inlet, British Columbia, Canada - SI_118_April2016_200_MG | ecosystem: Environmental > Aquatic > Marine > Inlet | place: Canada: British... | reverse complement strand
TTCACGAACACTTATCTTCAATGGTAAAGAATGCTCAAAAAACTATTACTTTAATGAATTCTAAAGACGGATTTGACAGAAAGTATGAATTACTTGTTAACAGTTTTAAGAAAGCTGCGAAAAAAGGAGTAAAAATTAATATTGCTACTCCTACTGGAGCAAACAAAGAAATGGTTGAAGTTTTATCTAAAGTTGCAAATGTTAAGACTATAAAAAACGCAAGCAGTGCAAGATTCTGTATTGTGGATAATAAAGAGATTTTATTGTACTTAACAGATGATAGAAAGACACATCCAAGTTATGATTCAGCAGTTTGGATAGAAGCACCACATTTCGTAAGTTACTTCAATACATTGTTTGATAACGAGATGAAACAATAATTTCTTTTCTTTACTTTATTTTTAATTTAAAATGTATCCTTCATTATTCTGGATAAATCGGTGGATTTCTCGTAATGGTTATAGAGTAAAGAAGAATTCTGAACATCCTAACGTATTTATTCTTGGAGAAAACCATGATATTGATGAGATGGCTACTGAAAGAAAAAGATTTGTACTGCGTTTGAATCCAGAATTCTATCTTTCTGAACCTTCAGGATCGGACATTGGGGCAAAAGTTCTTTATGTTCCTAGTGGAGTTGATCTTCCTGAAGAATTAAGAGATGAATTGATTGACCAAGTGGAGTGGGAAATTAAATCACCATGTTCTCATATTAAAGAAGACTTAGATACAATAGCTGGAACTAATGCAGTCCTTGTAGGTTGTGATCTTGACTTTAAGACTATGTTTGACCAAGGGGTTGAAATTCTACAAGAAATGTTTGCTATTTCTGTGGAAAAAGCTCAAGAAAAATATTTTTCTGATTTTGGTTATGATTGGGATGTTCGATTTGCTAGATGTGAATTACGTGCTGATCGAGAAAAGGTTATGGCAGCAACAATTAATCATTATGTTAAATTTGCTTCAAATACTCCTCTAGTTGTTTACTTGGGGGCAGGTCATATTAATGCAGATTCTGTTCTTTATGATCACTTAGATCCAAAAGTAAAATATTGGGCAATTGATCAGACCGGGGAAGAATTACCAAAACCAATATAAACTCTTTTTCTTTTATCTTATTTATGACAAATTTAAAACAAGTAATCTTAGTAAGGCAAGATCTTAAGCTTCCAAAAGGAAAATTATCTGCTCAGGCAGCTCATGCTTCTGTTGAAGCTGTATTAAAATCAGATTCTGAATTAGTAAAGTCTTGGAGATCAGAAGGTATGGCTAAGATTGTTCTTAAAGTAAAAGATGAAAAGGAATTAATAAAATACTTTCAATTAGCTAAGGATGAAGGAATCAAAGCTTCTTTAATTACAGACGCTGGAAGAACAGTAATTGCACCGGGAACAAAAACTTGTGTTGGTATTGGCCCTGATGATGAAGAGAAGATAGACGGAATTACTGGGGAACTGAGTTTACTCTGAGATTATTTTAAGAACTTTCATTACTTTAAATGTTTTAGATCAAATGGTTTTAATTCAAATGGTGTTGGTACAACAGCATATTCTAAGCAGCTAAGGCATCTTGCTTCATACAAATCGCTTCCCCCAACATTAACATCGTTTTCTCTTACTTTATTTGAAGTTAGGGCTAATTCTTGACTTTCAGTTGCTTGTGAATAACATCTTCGGCAAATTGCATGAGTAATGTCTACTTTATCAGCTAAACAAGCTAACATTGCAGTTTCTCCAAATACTTTTCTGTCCGCAGTTCTTAATAATCCATCTGCTTGAATATGATATCCTTTAGAAAGTAATCCGGAAACTAGATTAAAAATTCCTGGGAAAAACTGAACTTCTGAAAAATAAACTTCTCTTTTTCCAGGATGTTCTGCAAGATACTGTGCCATGTCATCAGTGTTTCGAACTAACACCGCACCTCCTAATCTTCGTCCATCATTTAAAGTAATATCATCTAAATCAAAAACTTGTTTTTCTCCTTTTTGACCATATCTTTGATCATTAATCCATTTGAACATAGCAACTCTTTCTTCTCCAAGAGTTTTTAGGATCTTAGCAACATCGCCTTCACACTTTACTGTTTTCCCAGAGAACATTTCTCCGGTTCTAAGAGTAAAAGAAGCTCCATTTGCAGTTCCTGGAAGGTCTGGAAAATGAAAGTGGTGGTGGCAAACAGGGATATATCTTTCACCATCATTATCTCTCTCAAGCATACTTCTGTTTGCTTGTTTGTTTGTACAAGTTCTATACTTAGTTCTATTGCAAACAGCTTTGGCCAATTCAATATCATCTGCCAATCCAATTAGTTGTGGCATGATTCCATGTGGTTCTCCATTAGCATCTAAATTTAATCCGGAAACAATAGCTCTTCGATTACTTCTTGTTAAAGAATCAGTTAAATCAACAGCATCTTGTCCATAATGAGAAGCTCCTACCATAACAACAATGCCTGTGCTTTCTCCAATCTTTGAATAAATTTCTGGTATAGAATCTGTAACTAAAACCTTATGTCTTCCAATAGTTTCAGGATTTTTATCATCTTCGGGATGTCTGGCAACTAAAACCTTGTCCTCACCAAGAAATCCTTTTGTATTAAATCCGCTTCCAACAAGGCGGTCTAAACTAATCTGAACAATTCTTTCTTTATCGGACTTAACTGGTCCTGTAACAACTTTTACTCTTCCAAATCTTCCTTGTAAAACATCCATTTTTCAATTCTTTTTTCTAAAATTAATGAGTTTAGCTGTCTTTATAACTATTATTATTCTTAACCATATAATCATTTTTAATGACATCAATTAGTACCAGTATCTAATTGGAATTGTTTAGGATGGAGCCTCCACCACAATAATATATATAAACCAACTTTGACAACAAATTCCCATGCTTCTTAAGCAATTAAAGTTACAGAACATTCGTTCTTATGTAGATCAAACTGTAAATTTTTCCGAAGGATCAACTTTACTCTCGGGAGATATTGGTTCTGGGAAGTCAACTGTACTATTAGCAGCAGAATTTGCTTTATTTGGAACATCTAGGCCAGAATTACCAGGAGAGATGTTATTAAGGAAAGGTTCTTCTCATGCAAGTGTAGAATTAACTTTTATCCTAAATAATCAAGAAGTAGTTATTAAAAGAAATTTAAAAAAAGAAAAAGACACTGTAAAACAATTACCGGGTTATATTTTATTAAATGGTATTAAAAAAGATTTAACTCCTGTTGAATTAAAAGCAGAAGTAATCTCTTTATTGGGTTATCCTGAAGAGTTTATTACAAAAAATAAGAATTATATTTTTCGTTATACTGTTTACACTCCTCAAGAAGAGATGAAATTTATTTTGCACGAGTCTTCTGATGCCCGATTAGATGTGTTAAGGAAAATTTTTAATGTTGATAAATACAAAGCTATTAGAGACAATCTGCAGAACTATATGAGAAAGATGCGTGGTAGTATCGCAGAATTAAAAACGCGAATAGAACCACTTGAAGAATTAAATCAAGAATCAAATAATTTAAATCAAGAAGAACTTAGACTTAAAGGAGAGTTAGAAACAGTAACTCCAAGAATCAGAGAAGTTAAAGAAAGAATTTCTTTTGGGCGTAACAAGCTTGTTAAAATAGAACTGGACCATAAAAAGATGCTTGAAGTTAAACAGCAATATAAAATGGCTTTGACTTTAATTCGCGATAAGAATGAACTGACTCAAAACTTAAAACAAAAGAAGGAAAGATTAGCTTTAGAGTTAAACGCTCAACAGTTTAACCTTGAAGAGTTTGAACACATGAAACAGGAGATTTTAGAACTAGAAAAAGAAAAAAGCGGATTGATTAGAACAAAAAGTTCCTTACAAGAAAAAATTTATCAATTACAAAAAAGAATTCAAGATTATCAAAAAGAGATTGTTAAATCACAAGAGAGTGTTGGTTTAATCGTTGAGAAGGAAAAGTTTAGGAATCAACTAACTCAAGAACTTTCGGAAAAAGATCCATTAAAACAGAAAAAGATACAGCTGGGAGAATTGTTTGAAAAAACATGTGAATTGGTTACAAAAAATGAGACTTTACTTTCTCAGTCTAAGGAAATGCAAAATAAGATTAGTGCATTAAATAATTGCCCTACTTGTTTGCAAACTGTTTCTAATCAACATAAACATAATATAGTTGAACAAGAACAAAGTAAGATTAAACAAGCTGAAAACCTTCTGTTTGAGTTGAACAAAAGAAAATCTCAGATTTATAATCAAAAAGAAGAGATCCAGAAAAAGATAGAAGAACTAATCCAAAAAGAAAATCTTCTTACTAGAACAAAATTAGAGTTGATTCAGTTTGGAGAAAGAAAAGAAGATTTAGAACAAAAGAGAGAGTCGTTAAAATTAGTTGTACAAGAGAATAATCACCATATGCAAAGTTTGGGTACTATTGAAAAAGAAGGTTCTATTGAGAAATTAGTAACTCGGCTTAATTTACTCCAAGATAAAATCAATTCTTATTCAAAGTTTAGTTTAATGAAAAAGCAGTTAGATGAACTTAATGAACAAATTCTTAAGGCTGAAGAACAAACTGAACAAATGCAAAAGAGTGTGCTTAACTTAGAAGAACAAATTGGAGAGGGTAAAGATTTTAGTTCAGAAATTGAGGAATTAAGAAAGGGTTTAGATGCCCAGTTATTAGTTGAGAAAGAACTTTCAGTTAAGCAAGCCCAGTTGCAAACAAATTTCAATAATATTGTTGCGCAGAAAGAGAAGATTAACAAGAATATAACTGTACTAAAAGAACAGAAGAATACACTTACTCGCTTAAAAGAATTACATCACTGGCTAGATTCACATTTCTTAAAATTAACTTACACTATTGAAAAGCAAGTGATGTTAAACATACATAGACTATTCAATCAGTTATTTCAAGAATGGTTTTCAATATTAATTGATGATGAAAATGTTTATGCTAAATTGGATGATACATTTTCTCCAATAATTGAACAGAACGGTTATGATGTTTCTTTTAATACTCTCAGTGGTGGAGAAAAAACCTCTGCAGCCCTAGCTTATAGGTTAGCACTGAACAGAGTAATTAATGATGTCGTTTCTAAGATTAGAACTAAGGATCTGATCATTTTGGATGAACCGACTGATGGTTTTAGCTCTGAACAGTTGGATAAAGTAAGGGATGTTTTAGACCGCCTCGGATTAAAACAAATTATTCTAGTTTCTCATGAATCTAAAGTAGAAAGTTTTGTTGAGAATGTTATCAGGATTGTTAAAGAAGGGCATGTTAGCGAAGTGTATTAGGGTGTTTAATTATCTATTTTGTAATATCTAAAGACTTTTAAATAAGTTTTTAAACCATTATTTTATGACTTTACGACGTCGTTCTACAGATCATCTCTCACCAGATGTAATGGCTGAATATTTAGATCATTTGGGACCAGAAGTAAGGCAATATCTTTTCCCTCAGCGTTCTAGCCCTTTGTCAGATCCAAACTTTAATCGTTTAGTAAAGATGGATTTAAAATCTATGATGGACAACTTAAATCTTGATGTTGATAGTCCTGTAGCAAGAATACTTCTAGTACAATCTGTTCTTGGACATGCTCAGAATGGGCACGGATTTTTTGGAAAAGAAGATGGGTCCATGAGTTCAGAATCCATGAGGTATGTTTATCCTCATGCAACCATTCCCCATATAATTCAAGCAGCGGGAATGAATCCAACTAAAGTAAAGGCCGAAAGACAAGGATTGATTCAAGAAGTTTATAATTGGGTTGACTTGGCTTTAGACAGAAAAACAAATAATCGGTTAACAGTAAATAACCAACCTCTTTTGGGGGTCAAGTCTCTTAGAAAAATACGTGTTGATCCAGAATCTGTTTTGAAGGGAATGGTTTTAGCAGGATTCATGGACAATTTTGATGCTCGTATGGACACATTAGAACATTTCAAGTCTCAAGCTTTAAATGGAAAAGATATGAACATTGGCGGTGGAGAAACTCATTTAATAGATCCTGAAGTTTTACGAATTTCTGGTGTTGATTATGAATTCTTAGCTAGGAATCCTCACGATGAAGATGGGATGAAGTATTTAAGAGAATTAGGATTAATTGTTGATGAGAAATTTAATGGTTCTGAAAGTGCTTATATCCGGAGAAGAAAAGGGCCTGGAACTTCAGACGATTTAGCGTTTATTATTGCTGGGCATATGTATGGTCAGAAAGACATTGACTTGGGTGTTTCTGCTATGTTAGGTGCGTTTGTAGTTGATGCGGTAGATACTTATGATAAGTGTGTCTCGTATCCTGCTATAAAGGGCTTGGATGAACAAATCGCTCATTATATTCAAGATCAATGGAAAAGGGAACATGGCGAGACTTTAGTAACCCCTGCTGAAATTAGAACTGTAATTTACCTCTCTGCTAAGGACAATCGTCCAAGAGCTGGAGTAAGTTCTTCCCATAGGAGATTAATTCAAATGGAAGGAACCAACCAATTTCGTCCAACTATTCTTTCACATATGGCTTTTGTTAAGGGAGAAGATCCTGGAAAATATAGGGTTGGTTTTACCGGAATGGATAGTGAAATTTTTTACAAACGAGCAGATAGTAGAATAAAAAACCTAGACAAAGTACTAGAAGAAGCGGCCTAAATTTTCAACTTATTTCAACACAGCCTTTAAACTTTCAATACTAACTTCTAACTGTTTATCAGAAGGTTCTTTTGTAGTTATTCTTTGTAACCATAATCCTGGTGCAACAATAATCTTAACAAGGGGATTCTTACGATGTCTTCCACTTAACTTAATGATCTCGTAACCTATGCCTGCAATTACTGGTAATAATAGAATTCTTCCTAAGAATTTCATCCATAACGGTCCTTGAATTAATGCAAACAAGATAATTGACAATATTAAAACCACAAACAAGAAAGAAGTTCCACATCTTGGATGGAATCGAGAATATTTCTTTACATTGCTAACTGTTAATGGTTTTTTATTTTCATAACATGCAATTGTTTTATGTTCTGCTCCGTGATATTGGAACAATATTTTTACATCTTTAGCTAAAGAAATCAATGCTAAATAACCTAAGAATAACCCTACTCGAAGGGCTCCATCTAAAACATCAAACCAAACACCTTCTGAATGAATAAAATTAGCCGCGAAGAATGGTAATACAACAAAGACTCCTATAGCAAACAAGAATGAAATTGTAATGGTCCAAATGATTTCTGTTTTGGTTAATTTTTCTTCAGTTTCTAATTGTTGATTAGAACTCCAGATTAACGCCTTAACACCATCATAAAGAGTATAACCTAATCCTACTACTCCCCTAATGAAAGGTTTTTGAAAGAATTTTGGAAAGTTACTACTTTTTTCTTTCTTAACTTTGATTTTTCCTTCTTTTGTGCGGACAGCAACTGCGAACTTCTCTTTATTTCGCATCATTACTCCTTCAATTACTGCTTGTCCCCCAACTTCCATAGAATTTAGTTGTTGTTTTCTTATATAAATTTATTGGATGAGGTGAGAATTATTAAAAGAACTTGCTTAACCCTTCTTGTTTTCCTTCTCCAAGAAGATCTTCTTCTTTATAACCCAGAACTAAAAATATTGAGGAAACTGCTGGAAGTAGTTGATTGTTTAAATAATAATCAACATCATAATTTTTTGCTTCTTCTAATAACTTAGCTTTTTCACGAATCAATCCAGATCCAGAAGTAATAATGTACTCTACAACAGTTCCAGGATGAATTTGTTCTCCTTTATCAACCATTCTCATTGCTACAGCTACATGTGGGCCAATGGAACTATATGAGTTTAATTCTTTAGTGATTTGAGTTTTTATAATCAACTTTTCTTTGGGAAACTTTCCTTCTTTCAGTTCTTTGATTATAGAACGAACATATTCCAAAGCTGAATCAACTTTATCCTCTAATACTAATTGTAAAACCTTTTCTTGTAACTCTTTAGCAAGTAAAGACCAATTTCTTCGCACAGTTTCAAATCCAGTTATTTTCATCTCACCTTTTTCATCAATTAAAGCATATTTTTTCTTAGCTCCAACAGATGAACCTTTAATCGCAACAAAAATTCCTCTGGGATAAAATCCTTCATACTCTAACTCCATATGCCCAGGAAGATTAGAATTAACTTTGTCCATAAACTCCATTGCTTGTTCTAATGATTGATTTTCTAACAATAAGAAACAGGAATCTGTATCAGCATAAATTGTCTTAAATCCATTTTCTTCTGCTTTTTTAATAGTTTCTTGAATATAGTTTCTAGCATAAGATGTTGTAGATTTTGCACATTCTAAACAGTACCATCTTGCTCCAAAGAATCCAGTATATCCATAAAATGAATTTGCGAGTGTTTTTAAGGCATAAGATCTGGCATTTAATATATGCGTTTCTTCATTTTTTTGTTTTGATTCTTTAATCAATTTTTTAAGATCCATTCTACGTAATACCAATCTTTCTAACACCTCAGAGATGAACGATTTTTTCTTTGTACAAAACCAGTATTCTTCCTTCCCTGGAACCTTTTTTTCTTTACAACAATCACACCTTAAACTTTCTGGGCCAATGTTGTGGGCAGTAATAATTGTTGGATATAAAGATCTAAAATCAAACACTACAACATCTTTATACATGCCTGGTTTGGGTTCAAAAACAAATCCTCCTTGATACGTTTCTTCAAGTCTTCTATCAATTTCTTCCCGAGACGGCCTATTAGGAGCAATGACATTGTACTCCTTAGCTCTTTCTAAGATGTAACTCTCTACTAACTTACTAAATTTCATCCGCGTTAAATCAAATATGGGCAGGCCTAGAATTTTACAAAATTCAATCATATCAGGCATTAATTTCTCACATAATTGATAGGTTAATCGAGAATCTTGTAAATTGTAAATACAATATTGTTCTAATTTATCTGATCCAGAATCCCACTCTTCCGCTAATTTTGCAATATCCACTCCATGCTTATTACTCCCTAATATTTCTGAGGATACAGAATCAAGAGAATAACCATCTGTCTTTAGGTTTTTACCAAAGATATATTTAATGAACTTGAAAATGTCAATGTGTACTATCCCTCGAATTTTACTTTTACCTTCTCTAAAATCGGTTTTGTTTCCAGCTTCTAATTCTGATCCATCTATCCCCAAATCTAATTTTACTTTATGTTTGGTTGCTCTTATATTTATATATGGAAAATCAAATCCATCTGAGAAATATCCTGTGATGATGTCTGGAGAATACTCATTGATGTAATTCCTAAGTTCTTTTAACAATTCTACTTCATCATTAACTTTAACTAGGTAATCTAGGTTGTTGTTAAATTTTTTCCAAGTAATAACTTTTTTGAATTTTTCTTCTTTTTCATTAACTCCATAAAGAGCAACCATTAGTATTGGATTCTTTTCTGGAAGAATTTCTTTATTCTTAGAGTAAGTCTCAATATCAATTGCTAAGTACTTTAACTTCTTGATACTCTCTTGGCTTTCCTGTTTAATTTTAGTTGCAATAAACTTTTTAATTTTTAATTCATCATCCTCTACAAAAGTTCCTTCGACTTTAATCTTAGTCATTGGGATGATCTCTTTATCTCTTAAATAACAATGAATAAACAGAATGTCTTTCTCAAACGCCTCTAATCCCCAGGCATTCAGTTCTTTACTGATAATTGGAATGGATTGGGGATAATTAACTTTTATCTTTAAAAATTGCTCTTTCTTGCCCAACAACTCTTTTTCAACAGTTTTCCATGAAACAACTTTAGCAGTAAATTCTCTATTCTTAATTTCTAGATTATGTAGTCTTTCAGTTAAGTTTGTTAATTCAACTCCTTCAATCTTAACATAAAAGTAAGGAGCATATTCATCTACTACACAAACTTTTTTTCCATCATCTAATTTACCGTACATATAAACCAAAGTAGTTTGATCTTTAGTTTTGTACTCAAAATCTAATGGATAAAAAATAATTTCCATAGTTATATTAGTGGATAATTGTTTTTATAAATGTTCTGCTCATTCCTTGTTTCTTGCCAATTTATCTCAAAAATTTTAAATAATCTGACTACTTTATAACTAAAATGGGTGGTAAAAAGAAAGTTTCTTCTAGTACGGTTAAGGATCGTAGGTTAGACCTTTTCTTACAAAAAATAAACACAGAACAACAACAGAAGCAAGAAATGCTTGAAAATGTTGAAAATTTAACTTTTAATGTTATCAATTCTCGTGAAGAACCTAAGTTACGTTTAAAAAAACCAGAATGAGTAGATCATTAAGGCATTTTTCTTAATGATTTTAGAATGTAATTATCTTTGTTGGATTTTTCTTCTTTTTTCTTATCTTTTCCTTCTTCTTCTTCTTTATCTATTTTAATTTCTTCTTCTTTATCTAGGGATTCTTTGATGGCGATTAATGTTGCTTCCAATTCATCTTCCATCATCTGCTTTGGTTCCCATTGTAAATTAATTCCATCCCCTTCTCTTCTTGGAATCACTTCAATACCAAAATGAGGTACTTTTTGTTCTGCTCCTAATCCATTTTGAATAAGAACATTTGTTCCTTGGGCAGCTAGTCCATCAAATATTGCCATTCCAACTTTGTTTGCCAGAACAGCACATTTTTCTAAAACATTATCTGGAACCATCTCTAGAATTGTATCATGTTTTTTTGGAAATATTGTAACTTGACCGGTAGTAGTGGTTAAATCTTTAATAGCAACAACTACTTCTTCATCCTGGAAGATTATCTCTGAATCTTTGTTCCGTTCAATTATTTCACAGTATTCGCATTTCATCTTTAATCTATTTTACTATCAATTGTATTTTTTGGATTGGCCCACCTATATGTTAATATGGGGACAATAACTACGGAGGCTGCATATATTCCTGCACCTATTGCCTCTCTTGCTCCTGCACTTAAATCCCCAATTCCTGCAGTTTTTATCTGTGTAACAATATCAGGCAATTGTTCATACAATGGTTGAATTATTTCGTATAGTGTCATTTGAATAAGTTTGCAATGTCATCTAAACTTGCATTGCTTTCCTCTTTTTCTTTATCTTCTTTGGTGTTATTAGATTCTTCTGGTTCACTATTATCTTCTTGATTATCTTCATCTTTTTTGGTTTCTTCAATATCTTTAGAATCTTCCTCTTCCACTGGTTCTTTTGTTTTTTTCTTAGATTTAGAGGGTTTTACTTTTTTTACTTCTTCCTTGACACTTTCATCATCTTCAGTCTCTGTTTCTTCAGAATCTTCATCAATCTCTTTTTTAGGTAAATCTTTTTTCTTAACTGCCTTTTTCTTGATCTTCATGATCTCATTAAACTTAGTTTCAATTAAATCATGAACTTTTGTTCTCATTTCGTTATCCACTAACTTCTCTTTCACTTCTAATAGTCCATCGCCTTCTTTTCTTGGAATTATGTGGAGAATGAAATGCTGAGCCCTTTGACCAGCAGGTAAACCATTTGCAACAAATAAATTTGTTCCAGAAACTTTTAATCCTTTTAGCAGAGCTTGTGATAATCTTTTTGCTACACTATAAAGGTGACTTAACTCTTTATCTGGCATTTGTGGCATAATTGCATAATGCTCTTTTGGTAAAAGTAGAATGTGACCTTTAGCAGCAGGGTTTATATCTAATATTGCAATGCACTGTTCATCTTCATAAACTTTTTTTGATGGGATCTTCCCAGAAACAATTTGGCAGAAAATACACTGTTGTGTTTGAAACTCTTTAAGCTCTTCAGGAGACATATTTTTTAATTTTTCTTCTAGTTCCTTACGTTGCTCATCATTCATCTCTGTCATATTCTTTATATTGTCCTGAGATTTATAAATCTTCTGTGATTATCAAAAAACGGAAAAAAATTAAGAAAAAAATAAATTAAGCAGATATTTTCTCTAAAGCTTGTTCAAATCCTTCTATCTCTTTAAGGATTGCTTCTGTTGCGCTAATCCATTTTATTAGTTCACTTACTTCGGATTCTGCACTTTTAAATAACTGTTGTAAATCGCTTTTTACTTTGTCTCCGTTTTCTCCATCACTAAGACGCGTAAGTAATTGTTCATCAGTTTCAATTGCAAGTAGCTCTTTTCTAATGTCTCCAGTAAACATTGATGCTGCCTTGACCAGTTTTCCATCTGAAACTACTAAATCTTTTAACAATTCTTCTTCTCTGTCTTTAAGTTTCGCTGGAAGGATCTCTCCAAGAGCTTTTAATTCATGAATTATTTTTACCTCAGATCTATGTGCTCGTCTTTCTCCACGACCGATCCATCTTAAAATTCTTAATCCTTTTTTAGCATCTTTAATCGCAGCCTCAGCACCATCTGCTTCAATCTTCTTCAAATCCTTTTCTAAATCTTTTGCATAACTATATTCTGCAGCAACTAGGCCAATTGCCTCTTCAACGTGTTTTTTTAAATTTTCAACTTCTTCAACCATAATTTAATCACCTCATTTGAATAAGTTTAAACTAAATTTAGAGATATATAAAGATTTCTAATATCTGTTATAACAAACTCTTTGATAACAAAGAACATAATCCTCTAATATTCAATACCTCTTCTTGCAGGTAATTTTTTGTTAAAGTAATGTTTGTGCATTTTCATTTCAGTAACGAGATCTGCAACATGAATAATTTCCTCTGGAACATTTCTTCCAGTTAATATCAGTTCGACATTATCTGGCTTGTTAGCAATCATATTCAACACTAACTCTGTATTTAAGAATTCTAAAAACATTGCTACATTAATTTCATCTAAAATCACCACTTGGTAATTTCCAGACATAACTATATCTAGAGATTTCTTAAATGCTTCCTCAACATAATCTCTTTGGATGTCATCATTAAGAAAACAATATCTACAACTTCCACATTCAATATCTTCACGAATAAAATCAAATATTTTCTTATCTTGACTCTTTTGTTGATCAAAGCCACTTATCTTTAACTGTTTCTGTTGTTTTATACAAGGGCGGCCAAATTGCATAATATCGATGTTTGGTAAGTAATTTTTTGCAGAAATATATTCTCCTGTGTAAGCACCACCTTTCAAGAATTGAATCATGAATACACTGTACCCCTGTCCAATGGCCCTTAAGGCTAAACCCAATGAGGCAGTAGTTTTACCTTTACCATCTCCAGTGTACACTTGAACTTGTCCTTTTTTTACCACTTAATGACCTCTCTCAATCATAATAAAAATAAAATAAAATAAAATAAAAAAATTTAAACCTCACAGGATCCCTTAAATCCACATTGGTTGGAACATTCTGTGCATCCACCAATCTTTACCATTGTTCCCTCTTTACATGAAGGGCATCTGTTTCCCACTGCAGCACCGTACACCACATTATCTTCTTTTTTTTCAGTTTCGATAATCCTGCTAGTTTCTGGGACTTTAATCTCTTCCTTTATTTCTTCTTGGCCTTCAGCACTTCTAACATTCTTGTGTTCAGTTTCTGCAGAAGTTGAAAGAATCTGTTCAGTCCGAGAATTGTCAACGTAAACTGTTAACCCTTTACATCCTAAATCATAGCCCAGTTCGTAAACTTTTTTAGTCTGTTCAACTGTAAAATCTGATGGGACATTAACTGTTTTACTAATTGAAGAATCTGTCCATTTTTGTACTGTTGCTTGCACCTTTACATGATTCTCTGGAGTTAGTTCCATCGAAGAAACAAAGTAATTTGGTAGGGTCCCATCTTCTTGTTTGGCTTCTTCTGCTATTGGAATCAATACTTTGTGAAAACCTAGTCTTGACTGTTGATAGTATTCAAAAGCGTAGTATGGTTCAATTCCTGTTGAAGTTCCTAACATACTTCCCACCGTTCCTGTTGGGGCTTGTGTTGTTAGAGTTACATTTCTAATCCCGTGTTTGTAAATTTCACTTTGAATTTCTGCAGATAGTTGCTTAATGAACTTTGATTCCAAGAATTTGTCTCTATCAAATTTAGGGAATGCTCCTTTTTCTTTAGCAATATCAACAGATGCGCGATACATTTCTTCAGTAATCGTTTGGTAGAGTTTTTCAATAAACTTTAAACTTTCTTCTGAGCCATACCGAACTCTTAACTTAATTAACAGTTCTGCTAATCCTAGTGTTCCACAACCTACACGTCTTTCAGACTTTTGGTTTTGTTCATTTTCTTTAAAGTGATATGGAGTTAAATCAATCACATTGTCCAATAATCTTACTAACACTCTGGCCGATTTTTTCAACTGTTCCCAATCCATCTCATAATTGTTGCCAATTGCATCAGTACTTTTTTGTTTAGCGAACGAAGCTAAATAAAGATGGCCTAGATTACATACTCCCCAAGGAGGTAATCCTTGTTCTGCACAAGGGTTTGTACAAACTATATCATTAAAGTACCAAGAGTTACTCATTTTGTTATACCTTTCCATGAAAACAACTCCTGGTTCAGCACTTGAATGGGCAGAACTAATTATCAAGTCCCAAAGTTCTTTTGCTTTAACTGTCTTGTAAACTTTTGTTCCATATCCTTTTTTCTTCCAGTTTCTAACATCTCCATCCCATTCTGTTTTGTATGCTTCTGTATACTTTTCATTTTCATAGTCTGGGTATTCTAGGGTCCATATGCCATCTGCTTTCATTTTTTCCATGAATTCGTCTGATACTTTTACAGAAATGTTTGCGTTTTCAATCATTCCTTTTTTCTTTTTAGAACCAATAAATTCAATAATGTCTGGGTGCCAATCATCTAACATTAGCATTAATGCTCCTCTTCTAGATCCACCCTGTTCAATTAACCCAGTAGCATAGGAGAAAATTCCTCCCCATGATACTGCTCCCGAAGATTTTCCGTGAACTCCTTTAACATAAGCATATCTCGGTCTTAAAGTAGATAAAGAAATTCCTACACCTCCTCCTCGAGACATAACTTCAATCATTGTTTTCAAGGTATCAATTATTCCTCCTCTTGAGTCTGGGGGTGATGGGACCACATAACAATTATACAATGTTAAACTTGAAATATAATTCCCTTCTTGGTCCGTATTTGCTCCAGCCATGATTCTTCCAGCTGGCTGAATCCTTTTATGTTTCATTTCTTCAATGAAACTATTTCTCAATTCTTTTTCCTTTTCTTCATCTTTTTCTACTGATGCTACCGCTTTTGCTACTCTTTTATAGCTGTCCATTATGGATTCTTCTGGACGGTCTGCTTTCCAGATTGATTGGGAAAATTCTTTATCCTGACTAATAATATGAAACTTTCCTAAATCTTTTTCTTCCAGTGATAAAACAATTGCTAACTCTTTTTTTGGATATTTGGCATCTTCTTTAACAATAACAATAACTAAATCTCCCACTCTAATATCACTTTGGGGGGAGTTTAAGGAATACCTATCTAAGAAAATTAATTTTCCGAGGGGATTAAGATTGTCAGAATTATTTAATACATGTATTGCTTGGGCACTGAGGTAAATATCTTTCTTAAGTAAATTGTCCACAGTTTTACAATTGCTAATTTCTGAATCGTTTCTAACTAAACCTCTTCTATACCTATAAATAATGAACTCCTTGGCCAGTTTAACCTGACCTTCTTCAATAAGTACCTTTTCTACAACGTCTTGAATTAATTCAATGTCTGGAACATCAACATCCATTAATTCTAGATATTCTAATACTTTGTGAGATAATTCTTTTGCTAAAGTTAAATCTCCCACTCCTATTGATTGTGAAGCTTTAAAGATTGCATTTGATATTCTTGTTGTGTCGAACCCTACTATGTCTCCTTGTCTATTCCGTATTTCTTCTATCATTTTTTTGCCTCCGTTAGGATGTTCTGAGAATGAATCTTCTTTCTCTCACTTCCTTATGATCGTATTCAATTCTTTTTTCAATAGTTCTGGGTCGTCTAAAGATTTGTAAACTGTTGCATATCTCAAATAAGCCATTTTGTCAAATTTTCTTAGTTCTTGTAAAACAACTTGGCCAACATTTGTGCTTTTCATTGCATTTAGTTTTTTCTTCAGAATCCTTTGTTCAATTTTTCTAGTTAATTGTTCAATCACCTCAGAACCAATTTTCCCACAAGCTCTTTCTACGCTTCTTTCAACTTTCTTTAAATCAAACTCTTGTTCTCTACCATCTCTTTTTAATATCTTAAGGTGAAACATTGCTTTTTCATAAGTTGTAAATCTGTTTGTGCAATTACTACATTCTCTTCTTCTTCTTACAGAGTCGTTAATAATACGACTTTCCAAAACTCTTGTTTCAGTTTTTGAACAAAATGGACAATTCAACTTACAACACCTTTTTCCTTTTTTTTAGTAGTTAAACACTAGATGTGGTGTTAAATTAATTTTCAGTAACACATCTGGCGTTTAGACTACAAATGAGAACTAACTTGTTTAAATAGTTTTTAGGGCTTTGGAATATATATAATGAAATAGATAATTGAGTTATAGAAAACAATTAAAGATAACACTTAAATACGCTTTTCTCAATTAAAAAGGATGCAAAGAATTATATACTTTAAAAAATTATTTTGAATGTATGGATAAACAAGAATTAATTGGTCTTTTTGAAATTATTATTCGTGAATTAATTGAGGAGGGGCTTAACTCAGTTGATAAAACAGCCCGTGCATACTCTCCTCATATTAGTGATTCTTTTGTTAGGTCATTTAAACCTCTTTTAAAGCAAGATATAATAAAAGGAGAAATAGCAAATTATTTTAAAGAATACTATGAAGAAGACTTTCCTTTAGTGGGGGATGCACTTCAAATTATGAGTCATATAGATTCAAGATGTAACAAAATTTATCATTGTTGTGGAACCCCAAGAGATGAAGTTAAGCTTAAAGCATTAATTACATTATTGGCAGAGCATATTTTTAAAATAGTAGATTGGAGAAAGAGAAATCCATCTCTTTAACTTTTTTTCATAAAAATTAGAATCATTAATGCTTGATCCATTGGGGATTTTTATTTTCGTAACAAAGCTTTTAAACCCTAAATATTTACTTCATACTATGTTTTGGTTAACTGTTATAAGTGCGTTGTATTTCTTCCTTCCTGCTTACTTAGCAAATATGTTTCCAAGTTTAGCAAAGAATTTACCTTTCTTGCAATATCCTGTTTGGGAAAAAAAGCTTGGTAAGAACAAAACTTGGCGAGGAGTTTTAATCGCTACCCTAACAGGTGGACTAATATTTTGGTTACAACAGTTGGCTTATGCTAAAGGATTTACTGCTTGGGCAGTAATAGATTATTCTGGTTTCTCTATTGCTTTAGGATTTTTAATGGGTTTTGGTGCTATCTTTGGAGACCTAGTAGAAAGTTATTACAAAAGAAAAGCAGGCATTATTCCAGGCAAGCCATGGATACCTTTTGATCAATTAGATTTTGTTATTGGTGGCTTAGTATTATCTTTCTTTGTTTATGTTCCAAAAGCAAGTATCATTCTAATTATACTATTAGCAAGCCCATTACTCCATATTCTTTTCAACAGAATCGGCTATTGGCTAAAACTACAGAAGAACAAGTTATAATCTCTTATCAGCTACGTATTAATTCTGTTTATTAATTAGTTAACTGATCCCAGAAAGTTTTATATAATCTTTTTACTTGCCTTTTAATAACAAAATAAACTTTAGAGGTGTTTTTAATGAAATTAAGAGGTATATTATTCTTATTGGTTATTAGTCTTTTTTTAATATCTTTGGTGCAAGCTACAGATTCAAATGTTGAATCAGTTGATTTGGGTTTATCTTTTGATAGATCAAATACTTATCCCTTTGGAGATATTGAAGGAACAGTGGTTGCAAAATCATGTTGTAGTGAAGAAATTGTTGATTTAGAAGGGGTTGGAATTTATTATTATCTAAATGGGATGGAGGACAAAAAGAAATGGGTCCTATTCAATGAGAAACTTTATTTTTCAGTAAATCAACAATTGTCTTCTGTTTCTGATTATTCTAAAACCATTTCAATACCTTTGGGAGAAGAATCTTCAGGTGATTATCAGGTTTGTGTTGAAGCCTTTGAAAATGATTTAGAAATAAAAAATACTGCAAAGTGTTTTGATGCAAAAGTTAATGATTATTTTGGTTTTGGAAGTAATTCTTTACAGGATCCCCTCTACTCATTAAACACCCATTCTTTTAAGGGAGTTTTAACAGTAGCTAGTTCAGTTCCAAATCCTTATGCATTAGATGTTCCAATAACACTTATAATGGATATCGAAGGAAAGACGTTCATTATTAATGAAAACTTGATTCCAACGCCTTTAACAATTCAAGGGTCTGAGTTTGTACAAGGATCTACTACTTATGAATATGATCTTCCAGAATCTCTTTTTGATGCGGGTAGGACTTATTGTGTGAGGCCAAGAATTTTATTTAAAGAGAATTATGTGGATCAAGTGATTGAATACACTTCTTGTCTTAATGTGGAATTGCTTCAAGTAGAAGAATCTGAGAATTTAGAATATACTTCAGAAGAAATTGCAAGTCCAGAGCAGTTTCAGGATGAGTCTGCACAAAACATACTTGTGGCAGATTTAGAAGATTCTGGAGAAGAAAATATTCTTGTTACTGTAGATGAAGATAATAGCTTGGTTAGAAATTCTCGTGAACAAGAAAGAGAGATTCCTTGGAGTGTTATTTTAGCTTCTGTGTTTTTCTTAATAATTGTTCTTGTATCTGTTTATTTTTTTAAGAAATCCAAGAAATAATTTTTTTTCTTTATTTTTTTAATATTGAATATTCTTACTCTTTAATCTTATTTTCAACATAATATTTTAATTGCAGTGCTAAAGAGAACATAGTGAAGGCTCCACCAAACAAGTAACAGAATGTTAAGTATTCGGCTAGGGGAAATAAGGGGTGCAAAGCCATTAATAATAGTCCTACAGTCCGATAAAAGATTATAGGGTAAGTTTTTTTAGAGGCAAGGTATATCACTTGATTAAGGAGATAAAGAAATAATACTATTAATACCACATAATCTTTCAGGATGAGATATAAGCTAATATATATCAACACTACAACTAGCCGATCTGAGAAATAATCAAAGTAATCTCCAAATGCCGTGGTTTTGCCAACTCTAGCGATAACTCCATCTAAACCATCAGCTAACAAATGAAATATTGCTAATATGAAGAATGTCCAATAATCAACAAACAAGAAGTAAATTGATAACACTCCAAAGATTAAAGAAACTCCAGTCATTAGGTTTGCACTTATGCCTAAACGTAAGAATGCTTTCCCAATCTTGCTTAAATTCCTATCTTTAAAGCTTTGAACTTTCATTACTGCCTTCTGTGAGAAACTTTTCATTAGCAAATTATAAAAAGTAGAGCTATAAAAACCTTACTATGAAGAGATTGTTTATTGAAACTAAGTATCAGGGAGATATAGAGATTCCTGTTGAAGTTCTAGAGAAACTTCCAAAAAACTTAGCTTTAGCAATGCCTGTTCAATTTCTAGACTTCCAAGATCGGATTAAAACGCAGTTAGAGCAGGCAGGAAAGACCGTAATTCTGTACAAAAGTCAACATGGGAAACATTCAGGTCAAATCTTAGGTTGTGATGTGTTTAAGTTCCAAGAAGAATTTGGTGCTTTCTTTTATATTGGAGATGGAAAATTTCATCCTACTGCACTATTATATGAGAATGAGAAAGAAGTTTACTGTTACAACCCATTTAATGAAGCTTTAGAGATCTTAACTCCAAAAGATATTGAATTTGTCCATAAGCGAAAAATGGGACAGCTTTCTAAATTCTTAACAAGTAAAGTGATTGGTATTTTAGTAACTTCAAAGTCTGGGCAGAATAAAACTAACCAAGCAGAAGAGCTAAGATCAAAATTAGAATCAAAAGGCAAGAAAGTATTTGTATTCTTGGCAGATGAAATCAATTTCTCTCAGTTAGAAAACTTCAACTTTATTGAATCTTGGATCAATACTGCTTGTCCTAGAATAGTACAAGATTTCAAGTGTTTAAACTTAGAAGATTTAAGCAAAATCGATTTCTAGCAAATTTATCGACTACTACTCGTCGGAAAAAAAGAAAGGTTTAAATACTCT
>Ga0233431_1003246_pt1 | contig 20105 bp, 24 predicted proteins | sample SI_118_April2016_FD_179867 | JGI IMG/M metagenome (GOLD analysis project Ga0233431, IMG submission 179867) | Seawater microbial communities from Saanich Inlet, British Columbia, Canada - SI_118_April2016_200_MG | ecosystem: Environmental > Aquatic > Marine > Inlet | place: Canada: British... | reverse complement strand
CTTTACGAGAAAAAATGGAAGAAAATAAGAAGTTGTACGAAGAAGCTTATAATTAAAAGAATTAGTAGAAAGTTATGAGGTATATTTTCTTACATTAACTTTCCAGCACCATAACCAAAGACATATCCAACCCCAGTAAGTGCTCCTGCCACAATTCCACTAAGCAATCCTATTTCTATTGCGCTATTGAAAGAATCATTGTGTTCATTACCACTACTATCTTGGGGAAAACCCATTCCAAATAAAGTTCCTCCTAGTGCACCAATAGTAATGGGGGCATAAGTTACTATATTTTCTAAAGTTTTATGTTCTGCACATAATCCATTAGCGTCCAGACAACCTCTGGCAAGACCCACACCTAAAGCACCTAATCCAAGTCCGATTAAATATTGTTTCATTTTTCCTTACCTCGCAACATATATCCCTCTGGAGTTTTATCTATATAAAGATTTAAAGTAATTTCTACACCTTCTCTGACATACTCTTGTCCCCATTCTTTTAATATATTCATTATCTCTTCATGACATAAAGGAGTATAATCTATTGCTCTGTCCCATGAATCTTCTAGGAACCCTTTACAAAGTTCACCAAGATTTGTTGGGATTAAGTTTTTGTTCAATTGAGAATCGCCTATATCATCATTTGTAAGATACATTAAATCCAACCAACCAGAAATAATTACAGTAGTGCTTACTTCAAAATCTCGCTCAGTGTACTTATATTCTGTAGATTCTCCATTAATAATTTTAATAATATAATCTTTAACTTGTTCAAAAAATGCTCCCACTTTACTCTCCTTTTTTGGACAATAGTTATCTACAAATTTTGTGATCTCTTGCTTTTCTTGTTTGGTATAATCAGTATGTATTGGTGTGTCCTTAATTATTTTACTTTCTAAAGCAGATTTCACATAAGGATATACTTGTTCGTAAATCCGATCATAGATTTTTTCATCTTTAGATTTCTCTCTCATTTTCTTTTCCTCACATTAATTTACTTGTACCGTAACCTATCAAATATCCTGGTCTAAGTCCGATTAAATATTCTTTCATTTTTCTTTACTTCGTAACATATATCCTTCTGAGTTTCTTTCAACATAAACGTTTAAAGGAAAATCCATTGAATCTTTAATATACTCTTCTCCCCACTCTTTAAGTACACCTTTAACTTCATCTTCGCTTAAGAGAGTATAAGCTAAGGCTCGTTCTCCTGAATCTTTTAAAACATTTCCTTTTTTACCTTTATATTCTAATGGCTGAAGATCATCTCCAAGTTGAGTATCGCCCCAAACCTTAGTAGAAAGATACATCAAATCTGCCCAACAAGAAAGAATTACCATTGTGTTCTTTTTAAGTTCAAGTTCGGAAAATTCATGTCCTTGGGGTATTTTTATATCAAAAACACCGTCAACAACACAGTCCCAATAGTTCTCAGCAATCTCCTTCAAGTCCCGCTCATCAAAGGGACATCCTTCGTCGATATTTTCTGTAAAATTATCAATAAACTCTCGTTTATCTTGATCAGTATACTCGATTGGGGCGTGATCATCAACAACTTTTCTTTCCAAAGCAGATTGAACGTAAGGATATAATTGCTCATAAATTTCATCAAATATTTTTCCCATAATCATAAAAATGGACTTTAACTTATAAAATTAGTTGTGCTCAAGTAATTATTTTCCTTGAATAACTACAAAAGTATAATGGTTAAAATACTTCTTTGCAACTTTTTTAACATCATTGATGGTAACTTTTTTAATTTTCTTAATGAACTCTTTCAATAATTTTGTATCCTTTACTTTTTCCCAGAATAAGATTTGGTCAGCAATTTTTTGTGCATCTTCCATCTCTAAATAATATTGTCCTTCAATAAAAGTTTTAGCTTCTTTAAGATCATTTTCTCTAATATTTTCTAATTTTTTCAATTCTTGTAAAATTAATTTTTTTGTGGTATCAATATTCTTTTTATCAATGCTCGCATAAATTGCAAAATAACCATAATTTGGTTCATTAATGTTTTGTGTACCTACATCATAAGCTAAGCCTTTTTTTGTTCTTATTTCTGTAAACATACGTCCACTTTGTCCTCTACCTAGAATTGCATCAATTATCTCTAACGCATAACTATCTTTATGATTACAAGGAACAGTTTTAAAACCCATTACAGCATATGTACTAGCGATGTCTCTTGTTTCTTTTTTGATTTTATTCTTTTTAGCTAAAGGTTCTTGTATAATTTTAAATTTAGGTACGGTTCTTTTAGGATTAACAAATTTTTCTTGAATTAGTTTTTTCCAATTTTTTACATCTCCAACAATAGAAATTATCATGTTGTTTGGACAATAATACTGATCAAAATATGTTCTCACTTTTTCTCGTGTTAAATTTTTAACTATTTCTTTATCACCATATACTGGATTTTTAGCGGGATTTTTTTCAAAAATATTTTTCTGTAAGAAGTCCCATTGATAAAATCGAGGTTCATCATGGACCATTTCAATTTCTTTAATAACTACATTTTTCTCTTTTTCCATATTTTTTTCATCCATTAAAGGATTTTGTAAAATATCTAATAGTACATCTATAGCGATTTTGAAATGTTTTTTTAACACTTTAATATAAAAACAGGTACGGTCATTAGTTGTATAAGCATTAAGGTCACCACCTAACTTTTCAATATCATTAGAAATTTTATGATTAGTTGGTCTTTTTTTTGTTCCCTCAAATAAAATATGTTCAATAAAGTGAGATATTCCTCGTTCATCCTTTTTTTCGTTATCACTACCTACTTTGATGAGCGCTTCCACTACTACAGAATTGCCTTTTTTAGGTACAAATAATATGGTTAAACCGTTAGGTAAAATTACCTTTTGCATACTAAAAATGTTATTTTTAGTGTTTATAAATGCTTTCTTTTAATATATTCAATATATCAAGGTTAAGAATAAATTATCTTACTTATCAATTTTAAGTTATAGAAAAATATTTAAGTAATCTTTTTATCTAATTTATACATGGTTCATTTAATGACTAAGGTTGCAGAATATGCAATTATTGTTGATAAAAAGAAAGAACAATTTCTTTTAGTACAATGGGGAAAATATTATGATTTTTCTTGGCACTTTCCTGGTGGAAGATTAGATGAAAATGAAAAAGAAAAAGAAGGATTAAAACGAGAGTTGATTGAAGAAATAGGTATAAAAGTTAAGAACATAAAACCAATTTATGCTAAATATATCGGCGAGGAGTTTAGAACAAAACCAGTCGATGAGCCACGTTATGCGTTATTTTATCTTTGTGAATTAGAAGAAGATCAAGAAATTAAATTAAATGAAGAAGAATTAAAATCCTTTAAGTGGTTTAAGAGAAATGATTTAGATAAGATTAAATTCTGGATGCCTTTCTACAAAGAAATGTTAGAAGAAGTTTTACCATTCTAAGTAATATTTGTAAGTTTATCTATGGAATAAATTTAAATACCTCGCTCTTCTTATCTGAAGAATGAGATTAAAAGAATTTCAAAAGTACTTGAGAGAAGAAAAAATTAACTTTGTATTTTTGTTAACACCCGACATTAATGTTACATATTTCACTCAAATTAAACCAACTTTTGCTTTTCTTACTTTTACTCCTAACACTGCAAGTTTTTATCCTAGTTCTTTAGATAAGTTTCCAAAACTAGGACATATTAAAATTAAAAAAATAGTTAAGGGATGGGATAAAAAGTTATCTAAATATAATTATTCTAAAATTGGAATTAACAAGAGTACAATAACAGTATTATTTTTTGAAAAATTAAAGAAAATGTTTCCAAAAGCTAAATTTGTAGATGTGGGGGAGAAATTAAAAGAACTAAGAGCACAGAAAATCCCTTTGGAGATTAAAAATATTAAGAAAGCTTGCCAAATTACAGATCAAGCGTATAGTTCTTTACTTGAAAAATTAAGAAAAAAGAAACTTAAAACTGAACAAGAAGTAATGTTAGAACTTGAAAGTGTCATGCACAAAAATGGTGCCTTACCTGCATTTTCAACAATTGCGGCTTGTGGAAAAAATTCCACTATCCCTCACCATACTACATCTAAAGATAAATTAAAACGAGGGTTTTTACTACTAGATTTTGGTGCATGTTACAATAATTACTGTGCAGATATGTCACGAGTAATATTTTTGGGTAAGCCCACAAAACAAGAGATAGAAATGTATGATTTATTACTGGAATCTCAGGAGTGTACCATTAAAAAAATAAAAGAGATGTTAAAATTTTCAGATTTAGATAAATTTTGCAGAAAAAAGTTGGGTGGAAAGAGTTCACATTTTATCCATTCTTTAGGTCATGGAGTCGGATTAGAGATTCATGAATCTCCAAACGTATCTCTTGAATCTAAAGATATCATTCGAAAAGGAAACGTTTTTACTATTGAACCGGGAATTTATTTTCCTAAAAAATATGGATTAAGAATTGAAGATACTGTTTTATTTGATAAAAAAGTTCAGATATTAACTAAGTCTAGTAAAGAGCTTCCTATAATTAATATTTAACCACAAACCTTTTAAATAGGCTTATGTTTTGCAGATTTACAGAAACCTTTATAAATACACCTACGGGGCTGTAGTGTAGCTTGGTCTAGCATTAATGGTTTGGGACCATTAGACCCCAGTTCAAATCTGGGCAGCCCCATTTCACGATTTTAGGAGGATTTTCAAATGCCAACAAAACGATTCGGCGCAAGATATGGCCGTAAACCAAAGAAGAAGTTTGCTAAAATAGAAGCAATACAAAGATCTAAACATAAATGTCCTTATTGTAACAAAGATGCAGTTAAAAGAATAGCTGTAGGTATTTGGCAATGTAATAAATGTGATGTTAAATTTGCTGGCAGGGCTTATACTGCATGAGGTTACTTAAAATGTATTATATCTGTTTTGATTGTGGAAAAAAAGTTGATGAAGAATATTCCAAAGTAAGGATAAGATGTCCGTACTGTGGTGGAAAGATACTTTACAAAGACCGTAGAACGGTAGTTAAAATAAAAGCGAGATAATTTTTAATATGTCATCTAAAGTTAATCAATTGCAACTTTTACAACAGAATCTACAGATGGTAAGCTCCCAAAAACAACAATTACAAACTCAGGTTGTTGAATATAATTCTGCATTAAAAGAATTAGTTGAAACTAATCAAGCTTATAAAATTGTAGGTAAAATCATGTTCGCAACTTCTAAGGATGAACTTACTAAAGACCTTAACGAAAAAAAGGAAGTTGCAGAATTAAGATTGAAAAATTTTACTAAACAAGAAGATAAATTAAAAGAAAGCATCGAAGAAACCCAAAAAGAAGTTATGGAAGAGATGCAAAAAGAAAAACAAGAAGAAAACAAATCAGATTAATTAATCCTTTTTTCTTATTTTAAACTTAGATTTCATAAATAGACGATTAGGAACGTATAATATATCTCCTCGTTCGGTTTTAATTTCAGTTTCTAAATATCCTATTTTTTCTACCTTTCCTGAGATTTCTTTAATATCCACTTTTCTACCTTCTTCAATAAGGTTACGTTTTTTTTGTAAGTATAACCAGCCAATGAAATTAGGGATTACATCTTTTAATCCTACTAGCATAGTCAGTACAATTAGCGTTAATATTGCCCCTAGTAGAATATAAATCACAATCGACCTAATTACTAAGTAATCTAAAAAAATCACCACAGTAACCAAATAAATCACATAAGATATAACTGAGCTTACCATTGATTCTAAATCATGAGTAAAACCAACTTTATTCATTATTTTATTTAATTCAACTTCCTTAAGTATCTTCTTTAATAGCTTCTTAGCTAAAATTCCTAACACAAAACCTACTAACAAAATCACTGCAGCAGTAACTACTTTATACATATAAGATTGTGCAACTCCAATAATGTTACCTTCCATATTAACCTAAATCTTTAGAGTTATTTATAAAAATTGCGAAAACTTATATAAATAATCATTTAATATTGTATTTAATCATGGTTGATTACAATAATAAAATCAAAGATCTTGAGGCTGAGTTAAAAAAAACTAAAGTAAATAAACGTACTGAAAGTGCTGTTGGTTTGTTAAAAGCTAAGATTGCTCAGCTTAGAGAGAAGCAAGATTCTCGCGTACAAAAAAAAACAGGTAGATCAGAATATGGTTATTCTGTAAGAAAATCAGGAGATGGAACAGTTTTATTGCTGGGTTTTCCATCTGCGGGAAAATCAACTTTATTGAATAAACTTACTGATGCCAATTCTGAAGTTGGTTCTTATGCGTTTACAACCCTTTCTGTTGTCCCGGGAATGATGGAATATAAACAGGCTAAGATTCAAATTTTAGATGTTCCTGGGATAGTAAGTGGTGCTGCTTCTGGTAAGGGTAGAGGAAGAGAAGTACTTACGGTTATCAGAAACGCAGATTTAGTTTTAATGGTTGTTGACGTTAACCATCCAGAACATTTTCCTGCTATCACTAAAGAAGTTAATGATGCTCATATTCGAATGAACAAAACTAAGCCAGAAGTGTTCATTAAAAAGAAAACTAAAGGAGGTATTCAAGTAGGGAAAACGGTACCTTTAGGAATGAGAGATGAGACTATTAAACAGATATTACGTGAATTTAAAATGGTCAATGCAGATATATTAATTAGAAGTCCCATTGATGTTGACGACTTAATTGATGCTATTGAAGGTAATAAAAAATTTATCCCCGCCATTTATTGTATCACTAAAGTAGATTTGGCTGATGCTTTAACTGCAAAAAAAGTAAAATATCAAATTAATGCAGATATTGCTGTTTCTGCAGAAGAAGACATTAACATTGAAATGTTAAAAGAACTGATTTTTGAAAAACTCAATTTTATGCGTGTTTATCTTAAAGAACCACGCAAAGAAGCTGATTTGAAAGAACCCTTAATCATTCGTTGTGAATCCAATATCAGAGAAGTGTGCCTTAAATTACACCGTGATTTCCCTAAACGTTTTAGATTTGCTCGAGTGTGGGGTAAGTCTGCTCGGCATCCGGCTCAAAAAGTAATGCTTAAACATGTTTTGAAAGATGAAGATATTCTAGAGATACATTTAGATTAGAATTATTCAAAAATCATTTTTTTAGCTGGGAAAACATAATCTTCACTCATAATTGCTGTTTCTACTTTACTAATTATATCTGAAAATTCTTCTGTTAATTCAGAAATTATTTCATTATATTCTAAATAGTCCTTCACCATTATCTCTAATTCAATATCCCACGGAGTAATTTGTTTAACTAAATGAATTATTTTTGGATTTTGTAAACAATATTGGAGTAGTCTTTGTTCATTTTCTTTAGTAATGTTCTTGAAGTAGAGGAAAGATTTGAAAAATTCATATCCTAATTTAGTGTAGTCTACAATTACCAAATATCTCCAAATAATTTTGTTGTTCTCAAGCCTTTTAATTCTATTTCTAATGATATCTACTGTGCTATGATATTTTCTAGCGATATCAACAATATTTATTCTTGAGTTTAGGAACAATTCTTTAAGGATTTTTTTCCCAATATTATCTAACTGAATATTCTCTAACTTCTCAAACCCAGTTTTCCAGTTTGTTTCAGTTTGGTAAAAAAAAGTTTTATCACAAGCATTAACATTTACCAACATTCCCATATTGCTTTCTAAAATTAAATCTTTAAATTTTGAAAACAATTCATTTTTAAGTTCATAAAATTCTTTATTTGATTTAACAAAATATGTTAATCCTGCATTCCAAGCTCCTTCCGCAATACCTAACCAAAATAACCTCTTATCATTTTTTACAAATTTAATAAACTGTTTTTTCTTTTCTGGAACATTGGCAAGGTTTAAGTAAATTTTAGCAGAACTATAGCCTAATTTTGCTGGATCAATCCAAATAGAAAATCCTTGAATAATTCCTTGTTGCTGTAATTTACTAATTCTATATCTTACTGATTCTTTACTTCTGTTCACTAACTTTGCTAATTTGCTATCTGGTATACGAGAATTTTTATCTAATTCAAATAAAATCCTTTGATCTATCTTGTCTAATTTTTTAAGCATAAATTAGTAAATAATTGTTTTTATTTATAATATTTTCCATTTATTTAGTAAAATGGGGTAAATGGTTTAATATGTTTTGTGGGTTATCATTAACACATAATAAATAATGGAGGAAATAAAAATGGATAGATTAAATGTTAATGTAAGGAGGCATGCAAAACCAGATATTAATCCCGAAACTGGAGGAAGTTTAGATTCTTTATCAAGTGAAGGAATTGAAAGTGCTTGTAACTTAGGTAAGGAACTTTACTCCGGGATAGATTCAACACAAATTTTAGGATTTCATTCACCGAAGCAAAGAGCTAGAGAAACTATTGATTATATATTTGCAAATGCAAATATTGAAGGCAATCATTGTATGGATAAAAGACTCGATATGTGTATTCCAAAAGAGCATATCAAAAAAGCATTACTTACTCCTGGAGGCGAGAAAAGACCTTATAATACTGTAGTCCAGTGGCTAATGGATAATCCAGATTCAGAGGGAATATCTTTTACTGATTATGGAAATGTAATTGTATCTCAAATCCAAGATGTAGTTAGAAGTTTCGGAGAACCTCAAGATGAGGAGAGTTTTATTGAAGAGATTAGTCACGGTCCTCTTGTTGAAGCAGCCTACATAAACTTGTTAGAACGAAGTGGAAAAAAGATTGACCAAATTGAGGATATGGGTGGGGGATTAAAACCTTTAGAAGGATTTAACCTTAAAGTGGATTATAAAGACAATACTATCTACACTATTGAACTACAATGTAGAGACTTGGTTGTACCTATGAAATCTTATGATTTTTTAAGGTAAATAAAATGGATATCTCAACCGAAGAAAGGAAACTGGTTGTTTTATTTGATGAGAATAATGTAATTCCAGAAGTTTGTAGGTTATTCGGAGAAACTAATACCGAAAATAACAAATTGTTGGAAGAATTATTCTCTAGTATTATTATTTTTATGGACAATCATAAGACTGCCAAGATTTGTTGTCATAAAGATGAGATTGAAAAGATTTCTGTAAAAATATTGGATAAGATTATTACATATCCAGAATGGGGATTACAAATAGTCAATGAAATAATCTCAGATTCTGACAAAATAATCCATTCAATGGAGAAGAGAATAAAGAATATAGAATTACAAAATTTGTCAAATAAAGAATTATGGGACACACTTGAAGATTTTAATACTCTTTCAATAAAGCAATTTATTTCTGGAAGTATTCCTATGTTAGTAGATATTTATGAACCTTTATTAACCAATAATCTTATGGACTATCTAAGAAATAAAACAACTTGCTTAACAGAGTTAAATAATGCTTTTAGTATTTTAACTACACCTACAAAAAGAACAACATTAGGTGAGGAAGAAATAAACTTCATAAAGTTAGCAAATGAAATTTTATCCTCCACCGTAAGAGAATCATTAAGGAGAAAAGTTAGTGTGGAAGAGTTTAAAGAACAATTTCCACAAGAACATTCAAAGTTAAAAAATCATCATGATAAATATTTTTGGTTACCTCATGATTTTTTAGGAGAGTTGTGGGATTTAGAATATTTTTATACTAAATTGTCAGACTTATCTAATAATAAAATTGAGATTAAAGAAATTTTAAAAGAAGTAGTTGAAAAACCAGTTAAAATAAATTGTTTACAAAAAGAATTTATTAGTAAATATCAAATTGATGAATTACATCAAAAACTATTTGCTATTGCTAGAGGGTTTATGTACACAAAATCTTATCGTAAAGAGAGATTTACTCACTCCTTTTATTATCTTTACAAACTTTATCATGAAATTGCAAGAAGATATGGTTACAGTTTGAATCAAGTTAGGTGGATGCTTCACGAAGAAAGAAAAAATATTTTATTGAACAATATTATAATTGAAAAGGATATTTTGGATCAAAGAGAAAATGGGTGCGTTCTCTTATGTAAAGGAGGTAAGACTTCAATAAATTTTGATCTTGAATACTTTAATAGAAAAATATGTTCTTCTAAGATTAATAAAGAAGCAAGTAAAATCAATGGAAATTGTGCTAGTAGAGGGATTGCGCGAGGTACAGTAAAGAAGATATTTACTACCCAAGACATGACTAAAATGAAACAAGGAGATATTCTTATAGCACCAAATACAAATCCAGACATTGTTATGGCTATGAAAATAGCTGGTGCAATTGTTACTAACCAAGGCGGGATTACTTGTCATGCTGCGATAGTATCGAGAGAATTTGGAATCCCTTGTGTTGTGGGAACAAAAGTAGCTACTGAAGTTTTGAACGATAATGATTTGGTAGAGGTTGATGCAGACCACGGCGTGATTAGAATTATTAAGAAATCTTAACTTTTTTTCACTTAATTTTATAAAATATACTCTAAAATATATATCCTATGTGTGGGATTATTGGATTATTTAATTGTAAAGATGCTCAAGAACAAATTAAAGCAGCTCTGGCTGTATTAAAGAATCGGGGTAAGGATGGACAAGATACATATGAAAAAGATGGAAACGTTCTTGGACACACATTACATGCAGTAGTTTCCCATGTACCGCAGCCAATTAAAGGAAAAGGTGTTTTGGCTACTAATTGTGAGATTTATAACTGGCAAGAATTAAACAGTAAATACAATTTAAAAGCTAAGAATGATGCCGAGTTATTATTAAAATTTTTAGATAAATTTAGTATAAAAAAAATTGATGAACTTGATGGAGTTTATGCTTTCGCTTATTGGTACAAAGACGAGTTAATACTTGCTCGAGATATTATTGGAGTGAAACCGTTATGGTATTCTTACAATCCTGAAGAATTCTCATTTTGTTCAGAAAAAAAGGTTTTATTGAAAATAGGAAAATCAACAGTACAGGAACTAAATCCAAGACAAATATTAAAATATGATTTAAAAAGTAAAAATGTTGAAGTTATCGTTAGAGATTTTTTCACTTACCTTCCTGAACACCAACAAAGTTATGAAAAAATAAAAGATGAAACATTTAATTTGTTAAGTGAAGCAATTGAAAAAAGAATTCCTAATAAAAAGTTTGGATTATTATTTTCCGGAGGTGTAGATTCTACATTTTTAGCACATTATTTCAAACAAAAAGGTTATGACTTTACTTGTTATACTGCTGTGTTAGATACAGAGACAGCAATTCCTAAAGATTTAGTATATGCACAAAAAATTGCAAAACAACTTGATTTAAAATTAAAAATTAAAAAAATCAAATTGGAAGAATTACCTCCGTATCTTCAAAAAGTTGTTCCTTTGATTGAAGATTCTAACGCAGTAAAAACTAGTGTGGCATTAACATTATATTTAGCTTGTGAAATGGCTAAAAAAGATGATTGTAAAGTTATTTTTTCAGGGTTAGGCAGTGAAGAAATATTTGCTGGTTATGAACGACATAAGAGTTCTGCGAATATTAATCAAGAATGTGTTTCAGGATTAATCAAAATGTATGAACGTGATCTGTACAGAGATGATGTTTTAACAATGGCTAACAGTTTAGAATTACGTTTACCTTTTTTGGATAAAAATTTGATAAAATATTGTCTAAAAATACCTGAAAAATATAAATTTAAAGAGGGGCAGGGAAAATATATTTTCAGAGAAATTACTTTTGAAAAAGGACTTGACAAAGAGTTTGCTTTTCGTAAGAAAGTGGCTGCGCAATATGGTTCAAGGATAGATAATGCTTTGGGAAGGTTATCTAAACAAAAAGGTTTTAAGACGCGTTCTGCTTATTTAAAAACATTTTATTCAATCCCAAATGTAAAATTAGGTGTATTATTTTCTTCAGGAAAAGATTCTACTTATTCCGCTTACATTATGAAAAGACAAAATTATGAACTTACTTGTTTAGTTACAATTAAATCTAAAAATCTTGATTCTTACATGTTTCATACTCCGGCAGTTGATTTAGCTGCTTTACAAGCTGAAGCAATGAATGTTCCAATTATAATTAAAGAAACTGAAGGTGAGAAAGAGAAAGAATTACTTGATTTAGAAAAAGCTTTACAAGAAGCTAAAGATAAACATAAAATTGAAGGGGTAGTTACCGGAGCAGTTTTTTCAACATATCAACGAGATAGGGTAGAAAGAATATGTGATAAATTAGGATTAAAAATATTTTCACCATTATGGCATAAACCTCAAGAACAATTAATGGGAGAATTGCTTAGTAACAATTTTGAAATAATCTTCACAGGCATTGCTGGAGAAGGGTTAAACAAAAACTGGTTGAATAGAGCTATCACTCAAAAAGATTTAGATGAATTAAAAGAAATTAACAGAAAAATTGGAACTAATGTTGCTGGGGAAGGAGGAGAATTTGAATCTTTAGTGTTAAATTGTCCCTTGTTCAAGAAAAAGTTATTAATTGAAGAAACTGAAATTTTAGAAGATAACGAATGTACTGCCAGATTACTAATAAAAAAAGCAACATTGGTGAAGAAATGAAAACAATAATGTGTTTTGGTACTTTTGACATTCTACATTTGGGACATTTAAATTACTTCCAGCAAGCTAAAGAGTTAGGTGATTATCTAATTGTTATAATCTCTCGAGATAAGAATGTTAAGAAGAAATCAATTTTTAATGAAAATGAGAGATTAGAATTAGTTAATCATTTAGATTTAGTTGACGAAGTTGTATTAGGGGATTTAGTTGATAAATTTAAAATTATTAGAGAGAAGAAGCCCAGGATTATTTTATTGGGTTATGATCACAATATCGATGAACAATTGCTGGAAAAAGAATTTCCTAACAGTATTGTTAAGAGAGCTAAACCATTTCATTCTGAAAAATATAAAAGTAGTAAGGTTAAAGAAAGTCAATCAAACAATGTTTGACTCTATTATTAACTAACTAAAGTAAAATCCTAACAATTTCATTCTATAAAGTGTAAATCCTGTCCAAAGTATCAAAAACAGATAAAAAATTCCAAAGAACTTATTTAACGGAAACCATTCTGATAACCAATGAGTTTTCCACTTCTTCTTTACCCAACACATAATATTATAAATAATACAATCTGCAAAAAGCACGTACCAGAATATTCCTTCTACATAAGCCATAATAATAAGAAAAATTAATTAATATAAAAACTTAATCATTATCTACTCTTGGAGCGAGAATGAAACTTAACCTTACTTTGTCAAGTAATTTATATTCTAGCTTAAGTGGATAATCTGTATTGAAGTGAATATTTACCTTATCAACCAATTTACCACCGTTAATCATCTTTTTAAGATATTCTAAAGAGTATTTTGCTTTAAATTTATCTTCTGATTCAGTTTTAATTAAAGTAGTAGCATCTGGCTTAATCTCAATAAATGCTTTAGACAAATCTCCTTCTGATTTAACTAAAAGTTGACTTTTTTCACCTAGAATTGTTACTGATTCAGCAACTACACTAACATCTTCAATAGCATCTCCTAACATTCCTGAGTTCATCTCTACACTTATAGGAAATGTTAGTTCCGGAACTTTTTGTTCGTTTTCTTCTAACTCTAATAAGGGTATGGAGAAAGATCTAGTTGTAGCACTTTTTAATTGCACTTTTAGTTTATTATCTTCCGTGGTTTCTAACGTTAACACATCGTCTCCTTTCGATCTTCGCAAAATCTGTTTAAGATTATTAAGATTTATAGCAATTTCTTCACTTTCGTCAACTTCACATTGAGTAAAACAACTACCTAACATGTTAAAAATAACCATGGCCACGTTAGCGGGATCCATTGCTACTAATTCTAATCCATTTGAGCTAACTTTAAACTTAGCTTCGCTAACTAGCTCAGAAATGATAGATATACTATCTTTGAAATATTTTGGTTCAGCTAAAACAAGTTTCATTTTTTTCCTACCCCTATATAATATAAGAACTTCAGATGAAATACTCTTTATAAAATTTGTTATAATGTAATATGTACTTCATTTAAGAATGATTCTTTTACCATTTTCCATGAGATGAATACTTTTACCTCTTTGGTAGCCCATTTCTTCTGCCAAATCTGCTAAATTATTGGCTTTATCATGACCCGCATGTGAAGGAATAATGTGTTTTGGTTTTACTAATTCAATCAAATCACGATGATCTTCTCTAGCAGCATGACCAGAAACATGAATATCACGGAAAATTCTGACCCCTTTACTTCTCAGATTTCTTTCTAAAATGTTACGATTATCTTTATTAAGTTCTACTGGGATTACTGAACAACTGAATACCACAACGTCTCCTTGTTTGAATTTGAAAGGTAGTTCTTCTCTGACGATACGTGAAAGAATCGCCTTTGGTTCACCTTGATGACCCGTAACAACAAGTAGATATTTGCCTTTCTCTTTGTTTACTTTATGCAGTGCTCGTTCTAACTTATCACGGTGTCTAAATATTTTAATATCTTTATCAAAATTAATTATGCTAATTCTTTCACCAGCAGAAACGTATTTAGATAGTGATCTTCCTAAGAAAATTATTTTACGATTAAGTTTTTTACCCATTTCAACAATGCTTTTTAGTCTTGCTAAATGTGAAGAGAAAGTAGTTACAACCATGGCTTTTCCTTCGGCATGTACTCCTAACATTACGTCTTTAAGCATTTGTTTAGCTACAGATTCTGAAGGCATTTTTTTATGTTCATGTGCATACAATGATTCTACAATTAACAAAGTTGTACCTTCTTCTCCAATTTGTTTTAAACGGTCAAAATTAGGTTTTTTACCTAAAGTTGGTTGTCTATCAAATTTGTAATCGTTAGCGTAAACAATTTTTCCGTAAGGGGTATGTAACACTATCATCGAAGCTTGTGGGATAGAATGAGTCATATTAACTAACTCTACAGAAATCTTTTCTGATAATTTATATTTTGAGTTAAGGTTAAGCGCAACAAGTTCATTAGGTATCTTAATTCTTTCATCACGAAATATGCTTTTTAATACTTCGGCAGTGTAGGGGGTACAAACAATTGGTGCTTGAGGAAATATCTGTGCAGAAAAAGGTATCGCACCAATATGGTCTAGGTGTCCATGACTTGGTATTATTCCAATAACCTTCTTTTTCCAATCTTTAATTAAACTATAATTTGGAACAGCATTGACATTTAATAGCTCTTCATAACTAAGAGCACTAATATCTTCATCTTCAGTATAACGAATATAGTTTTCCATATGTAGTCCCATATCTAGAACTACTACTTCATCATCAATTTTAATTGCGGTAGAATTTTTTCCAGTTTCTGAAAATCCACCAATTGCGCATATTTCTATTGCCATATTTCGTTTGTTTTTTTAGTAGTTTAAAAAAGTTTCATTATTTAATTAGTTACTAGAGAATAGTTAACTTTATAAATTGTAGTTAATTTTTTGTAAAAATGGTAAAAGAAACAGATTTGGAAAGAATAGCTAGATTGGACAGAGGAGTGCCCGGCAAAGTAGATTTAAGTTTAGTAAGAAATTATGGTTTTTGTTCTCCTCAATCCGCTTTAAGTGACACCACCCCACCAGGTATTTCAACAAGAACATATATTCCGGATTTAGATCGACAAGAAGGCAATTCTGAAGCATACAGATAATTTTTATTTATTAAATTCTTTAAATTGATAATCAATATTTTTTTCTTTTAAATATTTTTTTAAATCTTCTACACAATTAAATTGTATTTCGTATGGGGTTTCTTCATTATGAAACTCACATTCTTCTGCTCCGTGTGCTCTACATATTTTTGGACGATGATCATAAATTAAACATTTATTTTCTGGAGATAAGTTTTTACACTTTGTTTTAAATTCAATCATCCAATCTCCATCATTATCTATAAATACAACTACTTTTTCATGGTGTAAGTACCAAAAAATATGGTCCCAATCTTCTTTTGTATCGGGTTCATCAATCTCTAGAGCAACATAATGACAACACAATGCTTTACAATTATTACAATTTTTTTTCATGTAACAAAAAGAAAAATTAGTTGTTTATAAGGTTAACGTTTACTTAACATTTTCTAATAATTTTTCATAAGTTAGAAGTAGGTTTAATGAAGTCTTTAATGATTGATATACTTCATCTTCTTCTCCCACATTTTCTTTTGAAAGACTTTCTCCTTTTGCTAACAGTTCTCTTAATCTTACAACATGTTGTTTTAACAACTTTAGTTCTTTTTTACTAGTTTTCTTAAACTTTTCAATATTTTTGTAAGTTATTCTTTTATGATGGATAATCCATTTTTCCCCTTCTTTTTTTGTAGCCTGTGCTAAAATTACCAAATCTTTAAATTCTTTTTTCCCTTTATCCAGAAATATTCCTAAGGCTACAAGTTCTTTTGCAACTTCATCAATAAACTCTTCCATATATTCATGTTCCCAACGGTGCATCATTTCAACATGCATAACCAGTGCTTCTAATGCCACAATTTTTTCTTTAATAGAATGAGAGTTAACAATAATCAGTTCCCCTTGATGAATATCTTTTTCTATTCCTTCTATTAGCTCGGGTAATTGATCTTCGAATTCTTCTTCATATACTTCTTCTATTTCATCTACCATTTTAATTAGAATAATTCTTATTGTTTTAAATTTATCTAGAATCTAATAGTGCGGACGGCAGATACGTTAAAATTTATAATATAAATTCACTGACCTGCCTTGCCTTATAGTATAGAAAAAACAAGTGCGGACGGCAGGGCTCGAACCTGCGTAGGCACTAAGCCAATGGATTTTGAGTCCATCCCGTTTGACCACTCCGGCACGTCCGCGAAAGTATTGAGAGGACGTTTAGAAGACTTTCTTCTTGCACGTCCGTGATGAAACTAAAAATAAAGAATTCTTTTATAAATTTAACTAAAATAAAAAATTAGTTCAAACTTTGTAATTGATTTTCAATGTCTTTAAGTTGTTGTTCTAACTCATCTAAGTCACCGTTTACAGGAGCTTTTTGATGAATCTCTTCAATAACTGGTGCTTGAGTAGGTGGTTCAACTTCTTCTTGAACATCTACTACTTTATTCTGTTGAGGTATTAAAGAATTTAATTTACCTTTTGGGAAATGACCCCTAATCTTTTTATCAATCAGGTTAGTTAATTCCTTAACATCTTCTTTTAATTTAATAAAAGTATTTATTTTCTGTTCTTGAATCTGTTTGAACTTCTCATAACTTTGCATAAAAATGATAATTTCTCTTAATATCTCCAATAATTCCTTTCTTAAAGTGGCAGGATCTTTTAGCTGAATCATGTATTCTGGTTTTTTCTCACCACGTTTCTTTACCGGCTTAGCTCTTTTTTTAGTTACCTTTCTTGCCGATGATTTTTTTCTTTTAGCCATTTTTGATTAAAATTTTTCTGGAGTATTCAATGAATTGTCGACAAACTCTACCTTTTTCTCAATTTCTTCTAAAGCGTTTTGCCACAAATCTAACTGATGATCTTCTTCATTTTTCATATCATTAATTTTCAACAAAGTTTCCCTTGCTTCACTCATTTTTTTCTTAACAGTATCAAGCAAACTAAGTACATCTTTGTACTCATCAATCTTTACAAAAACAGGCATTTTATCCATTTTGAGTCACCTTAAATTTTAAACAATATTTTATCTACTTCCAATAATCGATCATGTATTGATTTATTGGCTCTTCTTAACTTATCAAAATTTAGTTCTTCATTATATTCAGAATTATGTAGTTCTTTATTAATATGGTTTAGTTCATGAAGACTGTCCTTAAGACTATCTAATTCTCCTAATATTTTTTGATAAGCGTTAACTTTGACATATTTTTCTCCAGCTGCATTTACTACCGGAGCAGTTGTATCTCTAATAGGTGGCATTTTACTTTGCACTTTAATTGGTAAAGGCATTTTTACTTTATTAGGAAGAGGCATAAGTTCTTTCGGTGGCAGAGGTTGACTTATTGGTTGATCCATACCCACTGCTTGCTTAATTTTATTAGGTTCAATTACTCTATCAGAAGAAAATTTTTGCGGAATTTGCAATGCTCTTTCATCAAAAAGTTTACCTTCTGGAAAAGGCACTTTCGGAACTTTCTTTTTCTTTCCAAATATCCATCCCATCTTAAAGTGGTTTAAGTAGGTGACGTTTTTAAACTTTGTTTATTATTATATAATGGTGAACACATAAATATATAATTAAGTTTTATTTTTTCTCATAGATGTTTAAGCATATTTTGTTCATTGTTTTATTGTTTTTACTAACATTATCTGTAAATGCAATAATAATCAACGAGGTTATGTACTCTCCTCCTGATAATAATGAATGGATAGAACTCTATAATCCTAATAATGATTCAATAAACTTAACTGGGTGGTTATTAGAGGATAATAAAAGTGAAGATGAAATTGTGTGTTGTTCTTTTGTTAACAATTGTTCCTTAATATTGGAGAATAATAGTTATGCTATTATTACAGATCAAGATTCTTCTCTATACTCACACTTACAAACTGAATCACTTAAGGTATGTGTTGATGACAATTCAATTGGTAATGGTTTGGGAGATAGTGGGGACAGTATAAAGGTGTATAACAATTTGAGTGAAGGAAACTCTTTTACATATGATAAAAGTATGGGAGGACATAAAAACAATAAAACTTTAGAAATTAACAAAGACTCTCAATGGAAAGAAAGCTTGTTTCAACAAGGAACTCCCGGAGAAAAGAATAGTGTTTATGAGTTTAGTTACGATTATTCTGTTCTTGAAATTACAGAGTTTTTATCTGATCCCTTTGAGGATGATGATTCCTCTAAACCTTTAGGTGAATGGGTAGAATTATATAATTCTGGAGATGAACCAATTTATTTGGATGGTTTATATTTATATGATAACACCGATAATCATGAATTAAAAATCACTGCTGTTAATTGTAACAATTTAGAACTATTCCCTCAACAATATTCTATTATTTACCGTGATGGTGATTCTGATTTTGCTCTAAACAATGATGCTGATACGGTAAGACTTTATACTGGTTATCCTCTTGACGAAAATCTATTGATTGATGAAGTTACTTATACTAATAATATAGAAGGAATGAGTTTTAGTAAAGTAAATGATAATTGGTACAGAACTGTTCCCACCCCAGAAAAAGAAAATATTTATACTGCTGGTTGTGATTGGCAATTAAATTTAATATCTGATAATTCTATTTATCATAGTGAAGATTTAGAATTGAAAGTTACCTTACAACGTAATTATGGTGAGAAACAAACGATTTCTGTGAAGGGAAAGATTGAAGATATTTTTGGAATGTCAATTAAAAATTATGTTCCGTGGACAGAAAAAGAAGTAACTACTACTATATCTAAAGTTTACACTCCCAACTTAAAAGATGGAGTTTACCAAATTAGTTTCTGGTTAGAAAATTTAACTTGCACGGACAAAAATCTTGATGATAACCGTGTAACAAAGTTAATTGCTATCAATCCACAATATCAAGAAAGTGATTCTTTAATAGAAATTGAACGACTTTATCTTGGTTCAGATGAAGAAGCTGAATGGGGTGACCAATTCACAACTAAAGTTAATTTGTATAAAGGAGAAGAGTCACGTTACTCAGCACAATTATGGGCTGAGATGGATGGAGAAAAAGTAAGTAAAACTACCCGAGTCAGTTTATTTGATAAGTATAAACATTATCCCCTTACCTTACCCATTCAATTAGAACCTAACTGTAATAACAAAATTGATGATGGAGAAGCCATTCTAGTAATAGAGGCGTTCGGTTTAAGAACAGAACAAGAATTTGACATTGCTGATGTTGATAGTGACGTTTGCCGAGATTATCTCTCTTATGTTAAAGAATTAGAGAAAGAAACCAGTAAAGGAAATAAACTAAATAATTTTCAAATTGTAGATATTCCTTCTTCAATATCTCCTGGAGAAATTTTTAAAGTTAAAGTGCAATTACTTAACAACAAAGCAATTAACAATTATAAGGTTTGGGGATATTTGTATAGAGGAAGTAAATGTTATTCTTGTGAAGAAGGTAGTCGTAACAGTAATTTACAAGGAGTCATTTTACTGTTACGACTAC
>Ga0233431_1003245_pt1 | contig 20118 bp, 19 predicted proteins | sample SI_118_April2016_FD_179867 | JGI IMG/M metagenome (GOLD analysis project Ga0233431, IMG submission 179867) | Seawater microbial communities from Saanich Inlet, British Columbia, Canada - SI_118_April2016_200_MG | ecosystem: Environmental > Aquatic > Marine > Inlet | place: Canada: British... | reverse complement strand
AACGTAAAAAGAGTCATGTTTTATCTAGAAATTAGCTTAATTTAAATGTTTTTGTATTGTATTCTATCACATTCCATCTTCAATCTTACGCATATCAGAAGTTTGATCATACTCATCAACAATCTCTCCCACAATCTCTTCCAGAATATCTTCTAATGTCACTATTCCTACTAATGCACCAAAATGGTCACGAACTATGAATAAATGAACGCGTTTTTTCTTAAACAGAGCAAAAACTTTGCTTAACTTATCAGTATCTTTAACAGAATATACTCTTTTACGCATTAAATCTTTTGTTTTTCTTGAATGGCGAGGATCAAAAGTAACTAAATCTTTTGCATATAACAATCCAACAATATCGTCACGATTTTTATTATAAATTGGAATTCTGGTATGGCCAATTTTGCTTACTTTCCTTAACAAAGTCATGTTAATGGATGCGTTTGCTTTTACGAAAAAGACGTTTCGTTTAGGAGTCATAATGTCTCGAGTAATTTTTTCAGAGAAGTCTAATCCTTTAGACAACAATTCAAATTCCTGTTTTTTGATATTAGACTTGTTAAGAGTTTTTTGTTCTTCCAAAAATAACGAAAATTCTTTTTTTGAATAAACTGTAGGCAATTCTCTACCCAACGCTTTGTCTAAAGCATAAGCTAAAGGTTTTGTGATTGGATAAAGCAAAAATAAGAATAAATAAACTAACCAAGCAGTTTTCGCTCCGAACTTTAAAGCAAACCTTGAAAATACTGCTTGAGGAAGTATTTCTCCAAAAATAACTATTAAACCGGTAGCGATAAAACCAGCAACCACTCCTTGTGTAATCGATCCTAAAAATACAGCTAACGTAGAATTTACAGCTACATTTCCTAGAAGTAATGTACATAATAATAAGTTACCTCGTTTACGTAAAGGATAAACTGTAGCAGCATCTTTATTGCCCAGTTTTACTTTTCTTTTTAAAGAAAAAGTGTTCAACCCCATCAAACCTAAAGTTAACCCAGAAAAAAGTCCAGACAATGTTATTAAGACAATTACAATAATGTAATTAAGTATTACCATTTTAGTTTAGCGAGAATTAAAATTAAGTTTATGTTTATTAATCTTTCCATAAATGGGTAATAATTTAATCGTTTTAAAAAATTAATAAAAAAATTCTACTGCTCCACCTTATTCATCGCAAACAATCCTAGCAGCTTCAACTAAATCACTAACAATATGAACTCTTCCTTTATACATTAAATCTTCAACCATCGCTTCAATTTTTCCAGTTTTATCAAATGAGCTAGATCCTCTTCCAACAGCAGGATTATTAATAAGAATTCCAATTCCGCCTGAATTGATACCACACATTGCATCAGAAGACCTATCTCCAACGACATATTTTTGTACAGAATCATAATCAATACCAAGTTCTTGAGCTGCTCTTCTTAGAAGTCCATCTTGTGGTTTCATCAAACTTAATCTTCCATCTTTTTCACCAAGAACAAAATTATAATTGGGTGTAATCCCTTTCTTTTCCCAACGTTGTGCTCCATTCCGATCAACAAACGGACAATATTGCCAAGAATCTACTGTTACTCCTTGTTCCTTAAGTAATTGGTCCATTGTAGCATTTACTTCTTCAACTCTTTCTTCGGTTAAAACTCCTTTTGCAATTCCGACTTGTGCAGTCAGCACAGCAATTGCAATGTTGGGATTCTCAGAGAGTTTTCTTAAACCATCAACTGCTCCTGGACAAAATCTTAATTCATTTCTCCAACTATCTTCACTTCCAAAATATGCCTTTTCATCATGATTAATAGTATTGTCGCGATCAACACCAACTATCTTTTTGTATGTCATTTTATTTTTCTCAAGTCATAATTTTGTAAAGACTAAGAGGTATAAAAAAGTTCTACTGCTCCGCCTTGTTCACCAATTGACAATTTATTCTCTTTAGAAGCCAAATATTCCACTCCTGCATTGAGAGTGTTAGGTATTTGTGCTATGGAATCTATTAATAATGTTGCATTAACTGCATAATTCTCGGGCGCACTTTTCTTTGATATTGCCAATGAAACTTCTCTTGCACTTAAACTAATATCATTTTCTAAGTCAAGTTCATTTTCAGCATAATGTCCTGCAATTGCAATCATTTTTACAGTTGAAGTAATTGCATTTTTACGTGCAGTAGTGGGATCGTCTCCGCTTTCTACTAAAGCTGTATATAACCCACTGCCAAAAGCCATAGGTAAATAGGAACCTAGAAGAGTTCCATGACGATTTCCCATTATTTTATCAAATTTTGAGACTAATTCTTGATCAATTTCTTCTAATGCAATTTCTAAAGTATCCTGAAAGGAAGCATCCTTATTTGATCCTACCATTTTATAGAGTCTCCATAAAGCCGGAACACCCAAAGATGTGTTTGAAACTTCAGCATCTAAAAGTTCGGTAGAAGCCAAATCATTAAAATGGGCCCACAAATCTTGACCTGATTCATAAGCATCAAATAATACTTCCCTTAATTTTATATGTGAACTTGCAATTGGCTTACAAAAAGTTCCTTTACTTACAGACATTACATCTAAAGCACCATGAGCTAAAGAATACTCTAATGGTTTTCTACTTCCTTGTTCTCTTGCAAGTTCCATTACTGAATCAAAAGTAGCAAGGTGAGCTTCTCCAAAAAAATATCTTCCAGTATCTGTATGTTTTCCTGTTAACAATTTTACCAGTTCTGCATCTGTGTCCGATAAATCAAAATGGTCTAATAATTGAGGATTTGATCTTAATAGTAATTCAGATGCAGTAATATGATCCGACATTGGAACTTCTGCACTTGATTGTATCCTTGAAAGTTCAGAATTAAGTAAAGCTTCCTTTCCACAATCATGAACTGCTGCTAATGAAACTAGGAGTTTATAATCATTTGATGTAAATTCTTCAATTAATGGTGTAAAGAAATTTTCCAATTCTTTTTCAGAAACTCTTATCGGTTCTACAGCATGTGAACCAGTTAATTTTAATAAACTAGAATAATCTTGAAATGCTAAAGATTTGACCATTTCAATTTGTTTACGAACATGTTGTGCAGTGGTATCTGAATGATTCGGAGAATATAATACTGCTAAATCTTCTAGTGGTTTCCAAGCTAATGCATTAGTTACATTAGAATTTACTTGTTTTCTTTTGATTAATGCTCTTCCTGCTTTCGAAGTACGATGGTGCATTTTAGAACTCCCAATCACTACCAGCAAATATTTTACCAGTTTCATCTTTTATTACGTAATAAGCGATTGCATCAGCACCATCCCAATAAACCCCAGATCCAATTCTAACGTAATCTTTTCCGGTAGATCGATGATGTACCGCTTCTTCTGTATCGTAAAGGTTACAACTGATTCCTTTTTCATCTAAAGTAATTACATCCTCTATTCCATCTAACTCACACAACCTTCTTTCACATATTGCCCTATCTAAATCTCCAATATTTACCATTTTTTAATCCTCCATTAACATCACCTAAAATTAAAAGTGAACACAAAATTAAAACTTAGAAGTATTTAGAGACAGTAAAATGCCTATTCCAAAAGTAATCATAGTTTTGAAATTACTTGTCTGTATTACAGGTGATTATTAATCTAAACAAATGACTTCCAAAAATATATTAACTTTTGTAATAATATTACATTATTACAAACACAATGTTTATAACTAATGAATACTTGACAACAGTATGATAACGAAATTACTGGAACAACTAGGATTAACAAAACAAGAAGCAAAAACATATCTAACATTATTAGAATTAGGTTCTGTTCCAGCAGGACTATTAATCAAGCGTTTGGGAATGCATCGGGCAGCAGTTTACAATCTATTAGATCTTCTGATAAACAAGGGATTAGTTCACTATGTTAAAGAAAAAGATAGGAAACTATTTGAGGCACAGGAACCAAAACGATTGTTAGAGATAATTAAAGAAAAGCAACAAAAGTTAAAGGAACAGGAAGAACAATTAAATGTAGTGTTACCAGAACTTGAATTAAAAAGAAAATTATCTAACGAAGAGCAAGAAGGAACAATCTATAAAGGTAAAAAAGGATTAAAATCTATTTTTGAAGATATTTTAACAGAAAAAAAAGAATTATTAGTATTTGGAGCAAGTGGGAATTTTAGAGAAATTCTAAAAGCATACTTTATACACTTTCATGATAAAAGAGCAAAATTAAAAATTCCGTTAAAAATTATTTTTGGTGAAAAGTTAAGAAATGACACCCGTAACAAAGAATTAAAGTTGTCTAAAATAAAATATTTGCCTAAAGAAAATATAATTCCATCAACAACATTTGTTTATAGTAACAAAACTGCAATCATTAATTGGTCAGTAGAACCGATGATATTTCTTATGAAATCAAAAAATGTTGCCAAGTCATATAAAAATTTCTTTGAGATACTATGGAATAATGCAATTCAATGAACATATATTTTCGGTTAGATATAAACTTAAAAACAACCCCTGATTAAATCATAGTATTGTCTAGATGATTAGAACAAGGGGTGAAATAATTTGCAAGAGATAAAGTTAAAATTAAGTTATGATGATGTATTAATTGCACCGAAGAAAGCAATCATAAATTCTCGTAAAGAAATTTCTACTGCTACTAAACTTAGTAAAAAAATATCCTTAAACATTCCTGTTGTTAGTGCTAACATGGATTCTGTAACGGAATCTGATATGGCCATATCTATGGCACGTTTAGGTGGCATAGGAATAATTCATCGTTTCATGAACATAGCTGAACAAATTGAAGAAGTGCGCAGAGTTAAAAGAGCAGACAATGTTATTATTGAAGAACCTTACACTATTGAAATTGATAAGACTTTAGAAAACGCTTTAGATATCATGAACAAAGAAGGTGTTCATGGTTTATTAGTTGTACAGGAAAACAAACTTAAAGGTATCATTACAGAAAGAGACATAACATTTAGAACAGAAAAAACAGAACTAGTTTCAGAATTAATGACTCCTTTTGGACAATTGTATAAAGGTTGGCAAGGTATTTCTTTAGAGGAAGCTAAAGAAATTTTTAAAAAATCTAAAGTGGAAAAATTGCCAATTGTTGATGAAGAATGTTATTTACACGGACTAATTACTCAAAAAGATATTATCAAAATTGAACAATATCCTAACGCAACAAGAGATAAAAAAGGTAGATTAGCAGTAGGGGCAGCAATAGGAATTAAGAACGGTTATCTTGAACATGTTGCTGAATTAGTTAAAGCAGAAATAGATATTATTGTTATTGATGTTGCTCATGGACATTCACAGCGAGTAATTGAAGTTTTAAAAGATATTAAAAAAAATTATCCTGATGTTGAGATTATTGTTGGTAATGTAGCAACTGCCGAAGCTACCGAAGAATTGATTCTTGCGGGAGCTGACGGAATTAAAGTGGGTGTCGGTCCTGGATGTTTTGCTGCTGGCACACGTATTTTGATGGCTAATGGTACTTATGAAAATATTGAGAATATTAAAAAAGGAGACCAAATAATCAATAAGATAGGAGAAGCAGTTAAAGTAAAGAAAGCGTTTTGTACAGGAACAAAACAAATAATAAAATTAAGAAATTCCATTTTTTATGAAGATACGTTTGTAACTCCAGATCACAGATTTTGGATTGGAGATTTAAACACTAGTTCAATAAAAACAATCCACTCTCAAGGATACGCCAAATTGTTAGATCTTCAAAGTAAAACAGTCCCAAAAAAATCCAAATATAAATGGAAAATGATTAAAAATCTTGAAAATGACGTTTTGCTTATACCTAAAAATATAAATTTTGTACTTAAAGATTCATTTGAAGTTACTTTAAAAAAACGTAATGGAGGAAATCATATTTCTGGATACAAATATGAAACAGATACAATATTAAAACCAGATTATGAATTAGGATATATCTTTGGAACGTTTCTGGGAGATGGTTCATCCCATACTGCTAAACTTAAACAAACAAGTATTGGGTCAGTAAGGTGGTATTTTGGAAAAAAAGAAAAAAAACAAGTAAAAAAATTAATGAAATGTGTCCAAACTATTTTCAACAGAGAATGTAAAGTTTATGATAAAGAAAATATGAAAGTGTTGATTTTTTATCACAAACCTTTTGCCGAATTCTTAAAAAGATTTGACAAGAAACATAATAAAAATTTACCCTCTGAATTTCTGGTTAAAAATAAACAGTATTTACAAGGAATTTTAGATGGTTTAGTTGATAGTGATGGTTATATTGAAAAAGGTGGCAGAGTAAGGTTTACCAACACATCTAAAAGATTGATTGAATTATTCTGTATTGTTAATTATCTGCTAAAGGGAGTATTTCCTAATTGTATGCAAAAGAAAATTACTGCAGGAAATTTGAAGGGTTTGAACTTAAGACAGTTTCAACAAGGATATTTAGCAGAAATAATTAATACAGGAGAAAAAAGATTGACTAAAGATTATCAAGCAGTGAAACTCCTTGAACGTTCAGAGACGGGCATAGAAGCTAAGGTTTATGATTTAGAGGTAGATTGTCCAACACACAGTTTTATTGCTAATAACGCCATAGTACATAATTCAATTTGTATAACTAGAATTGTTGCCGGTGCAGGCGTACCTCAACTATCTGCAGTAATGGATTGTGCAAAAGTTGCTCATGAACATGACGTTCCTTTAATCGCTGATGGGGGCATAAAAGTTTCTGGAGATATTACTAAAGCTTTAGCTGCCGGTGCTTCAACAGTAATGTTAGGTAGTTTATTAGCTGGAACTGATGAAAGTCCAGGTTTAGTAGTACTTAGAAACGGTGGAAAGTATAAAGTTAGTAGGGGCATGGCTTCTTTTGGTGCGGCAATGGGTCGTAAAAATAGAGAAAAGAAAGAAATTAATAAACAACTTGAAGATGTTGTCCCCGAAGGGGTTGAAGCAATGGTAAGACATAAAGGACAAGTTATAGAAGTAATTTCTCAGTTAATTGGTGGATTACGTAGTGGAATAAGTTATTGCGGTTCTAACGGTATTGCGATGATGTGGAATAAAGTAGAATTTGTTAGGATTACCGGTTCTGGAATGCGTGAAAGTAAACCACATGATGTAGATGTTGTATAGGATTTTTCACAATTAACTTTTTAAATGAACTCTTATTCTTATTACTAATCACAATTAATAGTAAATTTATACATATATGGAGTTGATTATTAATGGACTTACCAAAGAGATATGACCCAAAGGAAGCTGAAGATAAATGGCAACAATTTTGGTTAAAAAATAAGATATTTAAATTTGAAGAAAATTCTTCAAAACCGCTCTATTCTATAGATACACCACCACCTTACGCTTCTGCAGGACATTTACATGTTGGACACGGAATGCATTATTCACAATTTGAGTTTATTGCTAGATTCAAAAGAATGATGGGCAATAATGTTTTTTTCCCTATGGGATATGATGATAATGGTTTACCAACAGAAAGATTTGTTGAAAAAAAACATAAAACCAATAAATCAAAAATTAGTCGAGCAGACTTTATCAAATTATGTTTAGAAGAAACTAAAAAAACAGGTCAAACTTATTACAATTTATTTACAAAGTTAGGATTTTCACTTGATTGGGACTTACTTTACCATACAATCGGAGATAGAGCAAGAAGAGTTTCTCAAAAATCTTTTATTCAATTATACAAAAAAGGTATGTTGGAGCGTCACGATAACCCTACAACGTGGTGTACATCTTGTCAAACTACTATTGCTCAAGCAGATCTAGAAAATGTCAACTTAAATTCCCATTTTAGTGATATAGTTTTCAAATGTGAGGATAAAGACTTAGTCATAGCAACTACAAGACCAGAACTATTACCTGCCTGTGTAGCGTTATTCTTTAATCCAGAAGATGAACGATATCAAGAATTGAAAGATAAATTAGCTAAAGTTCCGTTATTTGATTATGAAGTGCCAGTTATGGCTGATGAAAGTGTTGATAAAGATAAAGGTACCGGATTAATGATGGTTTGTACATTTGGAGATAAAGAAGATATTGAAAAATGGCACAAATATAATTTACCATTACGGGTAGCTATTACTGAATATGGAAAAACCAATGAATTAGCGGGCAAATATGCTAACATGAAACTTAAAGATGCCCGACAAGCAATTGTTGATGATCTTAAAGCAAAAAATCTTCTAATTAATCAAAAAGAAATTACTCACGCAGTTAATGTTCACGAAAGGTGCGGAACAGAAATTGAATTTTTAAAAAAACCACAATGGAGCATTAATGTTCTTGATAAAAAAGAGGAACTCATAAAGATTGCACAAAAAATTAACTGGTACCCGGAACATATGAAAGTACGTTATGAACATTGGGTTAAAAATTTACAATGGAACTGGGGAATCTCAAGACAAAGACATTATGGTGTACCATTTCCAGTATGGTATTGTAAAGATTGTGAAGCAGTATTATTACCAGATGAAAAAGAGTTGCCTATAGATCCAAGAGAAGAACAATATAAAGGACAGTGCACCTGTGGTTCTTCAAATATTGAACCAGAAATGGATGTTATGGACACCTGGATGACTTCTTCATGTACTCCAGAAATTAATGCTGACTGGGGTTCTGAAAAAGAAAGGACAAATTTTTTACCAATGTCATTAAGACCGCAAGGACACGACATCATCAGAACATGGGCATTTTATACAATCGTTAAATCTTATTACCATCATGATGATATTCCTTGGCAAGATATTATGATTTCTGGTCATGGACAAGACCCAAATGGTCAGAAAATGAGTAAAAGTAAAGGTAATTTTGTTATAGCACAAGAAGTTATTGATAAATATTCAGCTGATGCATTCAGATTCTGGGCAGCTTCAGTTAAGTTGGGCGATGATTTACCTTATCAAGAAAAAGATGTTCTTACAGGTCAAAAGTTTATTAATAAACTATGGAACGCTTCCAAATTTGCCTTAATGCATTTAGAGGACTATACTAGTGGAGATATCACCGAAGTATTTGATAAGTGGTTATTAAGTAAATTGCACAAGTTAATTAACGTAAGTACAGAATCATTTGAGAAGTATGAATATTCGCGTACAAAAGGAGAAGTTGAAAAATATTTCTGGCAAATTTTATGTGATCAATACTTAGAGATTGCTAAAGATAGATTATATAACCCGGATCAAAGAGGCGTAGAAGTAAGAAAATCTGCTCAAGAAAGTCTATACCAAACAATTTTAAGTATCTTAAAAATGATTGCTCCAATAATGCCACACATTACTGAAGAGATTTATCAATTATATTTTGCTGAAAAGGAAGGAAAGAAAAGTATCCATATTAGTAACTGGCCAGAATTTAATAAAGAATTAGTTAATCCTGAAGCAGAACTTGCTGGTGATTTAGGTATTGATATTATTAATACTGTCAGAAAATATAAGTCTGAAAATCAAATGTCTTTAAAGGAAGAGATTGAAGAGATTATCTTAGTAAGTGATGAAAAAGATTTTCAAGAAATGGTTGGATCTATTAGTGAAGATTTAAAGTCAGTAATAAAAGTTAAAGAAATTAAGTTCTCTGGAGAGACAACACTGGAGAGTGAGAAATTCAGCATAAAAGTGGGAATTTCTAAGTAAAACAGCGAAAGATTTTTAAGGGGAATCCTATTTATTATATATATTAGGGGAGTGAGAATGATAAGTTACGTTCCTGAATAATTTATGAGGTGTTTTAAAAAATGGAAGCATATTGTGTTAAATGTAAAGCAAAAAGAGAGATGTCTGAAGGTAAAGAAGTCGCAATGAAAGGTAAGGGCGGTGTACAAAGAAGAGCTATGAAAGGTAAATGTCCAGACTGCGGTACTACTATGTTTAGAATTTTAGGTAAGAAGGATTAATTCCTTTTTTATTTTTTTTATTTTTTGATTTCTGTTTGTTGTTTAACGATAATTTAAAGTAACTAGAGCAAGTGCTGAATTATCTGGAACTTTTGTAGAATCAATTGTTGTTTGATTGAATAATCTTTCTTTAGAATCATATAATTCTCTTACTAATCCCTTTTGTAAATTTATTAATTCTTCTTTATAATCTAACTTTGCCAATGATTGTGCCATTAAGCTATTTTTATAAGTTGATTTAACATTATCATCCGTAGAACTGTTAAATAATCCCATTTTTGAATCATAAAAGTTATTTATGGTAGTCCCAATTATTTGTTTTGCTTTTTCTTGTTGACCTAATTCAATATAAGCAAGAATAGCTAAAGCCTGATCATCTAAGAAAAATTTTGTTTTGTAATCAGTTCCTCGACAATCTTGGCTATTAAATAACCCTTGTTGAAATCTATTTTTTTCTAGTGCATGTACTATTTGTTCTGTTTCTTTATTTAATCCTAACTTTGAATAAGCTAAAGCCATCCATAAATTGCTTTGTGTTATAATCAAGGGATTTACTTGAAAAGTGTTAAATTCTCTTCCATACAATTTTGATTTTACAAGGTATGCTGGTGAATTTTTTAAATTTCCCAATATTATCTTAGCTTCATCAGAAAAATAAGGGGCTAAACTTAAAGCAAAAACAGCATTTTTACACACATTGAAGTTCGGAACAACAACATTTCCATCTAAATCTACTTCCCTATAAAATAAACCAGTTTTCTTATCAAATGAAGGTGACTGTAAAAAAGTTCGTAAATTTTTTTCAGTTTCCTTTTCAAAACCTAATTCAGTTAGACAAATATTTACTAACCCATTTACTTGTGGACAAAGGATATCTGTACTATCCCAACTGCCACAATATCCATTACTGGTTTTAAAGCGACGTTTAATTTCTAATAGTACTTTATTTTTCATTTAAGTTCCCCATATAATTAATCTTATAATAGTCTGGAAAAACATCATCCTTATGATTAACTAAGTGAATTCTTTTCAGTATTATAGAAAATGTTTCTGGATTAATTCCAGCATCCCTTAGTCTTCTTGGTAAGCTTTCTGCAGTTAAAGTTTCATACATATACAAAACTTTGTCTAGAGTTGAATATGGAATGCCTTTAAACTCAAATAATTCACCACAACCATTACATATTTTGCTTGAATCATATGAAATCGTTTCAATTAAATTGTCTAAACCCAGATATTTAACTAAAATTTTCTCTTGTTCCTTTAACAATCCACCAATAGGACATAAATCACCAACTAAAGCCCCTTTAGGATACCATCCTGTTAGTCTTTCTGTACCATTGATTGTTCCAAGATATATTCTATTTTCAATTCCCGCATAAGTTCTGATTAAAGTATCACAAATTCTAGCATCCATGGTCGCAAACTGAACAATATTGTTTTCATCAATATCAATAGCTATTATGGCTTCATTTCTCATTCTTGTTGAATCTACTTCTTGTACTTCAATTCCAAGACTGTTAGCGTAATTTCTAGAAACCTCTAAGTTTTTTGTAGAATAACGATCATTTTTCATAATTAAAGCTTTTACTTTATCATTTCCTAGTGCTTTTACTGCCAATGCTGCCGTAATAGATGAATCGATACCTCCACTTAATCCAATTATTACCTCGTTGTCCTTTACAATTCTTTGGATAAATTGAACAATTCCTCTTTTAATTTTTCCGGGATTTATTTTGACCATTTTACTCTCAACAAGTAGTCATCTAGCAAGTTATAAAACTTATCTCCTCACGGGGAGGCGAAACTTTTAAATAATCGTAAGTTTACGATACAGATATGGGTATTAACTTAGAAGAGATTGGTTTAACTGAAGGAGAGAGTAAGGTGTATTTGTCCTTACTCAAAATAGGTTCTTCTACAATAGGAAAAATTATCAAAGAAGCTCAAGTTTCCAACTCAAAAATTTACGATATTCTAGACCGATTAAACAAAAAAGGTTTAGTTGGAATCTCTTCCATTAACAATGTTAAACATTTTGAAGCTAAGGACCCAAAACTGATTAATAACTTAATACAGAAAAAAGAAGACAAAATCAAAAAAATCAAGGAAGAAATTCCTAGATTAAAACAGATGTATGAATATGCAGAACCAATTCAAGAAGCAGAAATATTACAAGGCATTAAAGGAATTAAAACATTTACAGAAATGATACTAGAAAAACTAATTAAAGGAGATACATTCTACATCCTAGGTGCACCTAGTGAAGCTAACGAACTAATGGGAGGTTATTTTCAAGAGTGGCATGAAAGAAGGACAAAAAAAGGAATCAAATGTAAAATATTGTATAATCAAGATGCCAAAAAATGGGCTAAAAAAAGAAAAACTGTCCCTTTAACAGAGACCAAATTCTTACCAGATAATGTGAAAACTCCGGCATTAATAGATATCGGAAAAGATTATGTTGCTACAATACTTTTCGGTGAAAGACCATTATGTATTGTAATCAAGAATAAAAAAATATATGAAAGTTACCTCAGCTACTTTGAGTTACTTTGGAAAACATCAAACTAAAGCTTACTAACCTTATAACCTTCTTTAGAATCTTCAATAATAAAACCTTTCTCTTTAATTAAATCTCTTAATTGATCAGATTTAGCCCAATCTTTATTCTTTCTAGCTTCCTCACGTTTTTCAGCTAACGTAACAATTTCTTCAGGAACAGAAATTTCTTCAACCTTGTTTAAGTCTAAACCTAAAACATCATCAAATTTCATCATTAACCAATACTTATCAGCATTATTCAATACTTTGTCTCGGGCAACTTCCCATAACGTAGCTAAAGCTTTAGGAGTATTCAAATCATCATTAATCTGTAATTTAAATTTTTCTAAGTATCTATCTTCGGTAAAACTTTTTTTATCTCCAGCAGTATTTTTCTTGAACTCTAAAATTCTCTCTTTCAAGCGCTCATAAGCATTCTTTGCTCCTTCAAGACCTTCTTTACTGAACATTAATTGTTTACGATAATGTGTACCTAAACAGAAATAACGGTAAGCTAACGGAGTAAAATTCATTTCTTCTAATTTTGATAAAGTCAAAAAATCTCCTGCAGACTTAGCCATTTTCTCGCCTTTATCCAAAACTAAAAATTCGTTATGTAACCAATATTTTACCCATGGCTTTTTTCCGGTTGCAGCTTCAGATTGTGCAATTTCGTTAGTGTGATGTACAGGAATATGATCTATCCCACCACAATGAATATCAAACTGTTCTCCTAAATATTTCATTGACATAGCAGAACATTCAATGTGCCAGCCCGGATAACCTTCTCCCCAAGGACTACTCCACTTCATTTCTTGATCTTGAAATTTAGATTTAGTAAACCATAACACAAAATCGTGCGGGTTTTTTTTATTAGTATCCAGTTCAACCCTTGATTTCCTTTTATCATCAAACTTCAAATTGGCTAATTTCCCATAATCTTTTAATTTAGCAGTATTAAAATAAACATTTCCACCAGCTCGATAAGTAAACTTTTTCTTTTCTAAAGTTTCAATTAAATCTATTTGTTCTCTGATATGTTCAGTAGCTTTAGGTGAATATTTTGGAGGGATACAATTAAGTTTTTTCATATCTGCTTTAAACGCTTGAGTATAAAAGTCAGCAATTTCCCAAACAGTTTTCTTTTCTCTTTTTGCACCCTTCAACATCTTATCTTCTCCTTCATCTTCATCAGAAGTTAGATGTCCTACATCAGTAATGTTCATAACATGGTTAACTCTAAAATCGTTAAACATAAGTACTCTTTTTACAAGGTCATAGAACATAAATCCTCTTAAATTACCAATATGTGCATAATGATAAACTGTAGGGCCGCAGGTATAAAATCCTACTTCCTTATTAATTGGAATAAATTCTTCCTTTTTCTTTGTTAATGTATTGAATAGTTTTAATGTCATTCTACTCATCTCCAAATAAAGCAGTACTTAAATATTTTTCTCCTCTGTCAGGAAAGATTACTACAATCACACCTTTATCAATCTTTTTAGCAACTTCTAAAGCTGCATACAATGCTGCTCCACTACTCATCCCCACAAAGATACCTTCCTGTTTAATAATCTCTTTAGTCAGTCTGTAAGCTTCTTCGGTCTCTACCATTACCGTTTGATCAATCTTAGATTCATCATAAATCGCTGGTACGATTGCTTCCGCCATATTTTTTAATCCTTGGATATAATGTCCTTTAACTGGATGAGCGCTAACAATCTTAATACTAGGATTATTTTCTTTTAATCCTTTACCAACACCCATGATTGTACCAGACGTTCCTAAAGAAGAAACAAAATGAGTTATCTCACCATTGGTTTGTTTCCAAATTTCTTCAGCAGTAGTCTTGTAATGTGCCAATTTATTGTATTTATTTGAGAACTGATCCGGCATAAAATACTTTTCAGGAAACTCTTTAACCAATTCATGAACTTTCTTTATCGCTCCATCAGTACCCAGTTCTGCAGCAGTAAGAATTATCTTTGCTCCAAACGCTTCAATCATTTTTCTCCGTTCAATAGATACGGCTTTACTCATCACAATTTCAACAGCATAACCTTTCACTGCTCCAATCATCGCCAATCCAATTCCAGTATTTCCAGAAGTTGCCTCGATGATAGTTTTATCTTTGGTCAGTTTTCCTTCTACTTCTGCCTGTTCAATCATCTTTAAAGCAATTCTATCTTTAATGCTCCCAGTAGGATTAAATCCTTCAACTTTTGCATAAATCTCAACATTTTTGTTAAGATTAACATGGTTTAATTTTATTAATGGCGTATCGCCAATTGTTTGAATTATATTTTGATACATTTTTTGTGCCTCCGAGTTAATTATTTTACAATTTGGGGCCATAAGAATCAAATGAGCACGAAATAAAAATGATTTTTTAACAAATTAATAACTAGTGAAAAGAATTAACAACAACAACAATTTAATTTATTTCTTGCCATAAACAATCAAAAATAAAAGAATTATAAAAATGTTTTGGTACAAAATGTTAAAATCAAGAATCAACTCCAATAACAATAGTTGTTCCTTTTGAGTAGAAAAACCCACAAAATTTATAAATCAAACTTTATCATAGGACATTATGACTGATTATTTATTGATGGTTAAACCAAGCGGACGTGATGAACTCTTTAAAAGTTTTGAAGAATCTTTACCTTCAGAAGCAGAATTATTGTTTGAATCATCATTTGGATATTTAAGAAATCAGAATTTCTTTGGACCAAGAGATAAAGATAGCGTTCATTTTGCGTCAAGAATATTAATGTCTGAAAAGAAAGAATTAAGAGAATGGAATAGGGAGATGACAGGTGTTGATATAATTGCAATCCCTCAATTAGAGGTAAAGGTTTACGCCAATGCTTCTACAGATATCGTAGACTGTACCCCTTTCTTTTCTGGTACAAATTCTTGCTTAGCCAATATGACTGATGAAGATGCATTAATAATCAAAAATGAATATGTTGTTGGAGAGATAGCAGAAGATGAAAGTGATAATGTAACTGTTAGCGATTACTTATTAATAAGAGAAGCATTATTGAAATATAAAGAAATCTGTTCTAATCCACAAGTACAATTTGCTCAAGATTACCGTAAATATAAAATGTTATATGATATGATCAGAAAAAACAGAAAAAAGTTATCCCAAGATAAATATGCGGGAACATTAATCACTTGCTTAGAATCTAGAAATGGAAAATTAATTCTTCAAGAAAGAGCAATCCATAAACTAGATGTAAGTACCCTAGAAAGAATTCCTGAATTTGATTTAGTTCAATTTGACCCTCGAGAAAGCAGAGCCAAAGCATCAATGAAAAAAATCCCGAGTTTAAGTAATGAAACTAGTACACGTTTTTATGGTCCAGAAGAAGTACTTTTAGATTACGGAATTACTTATTTTTTTAGTAATGAAGAATTTCCTTTTACAACATTTGCAAAACAAAAAGAAGATTTTGTTAAAACTGCAAAAAGATCAAAAGATTATCATCATTCAATTGTGTTATATGAAGGAAGCCCTAATGAAGACATGGAATTTATGGTGGGAGTTTCCAGAATATTTGAGCACACACCTTTAAACAATTTAGATAGAAGATCGATCAATGAATTATGTTTAGGACTAATTGATAAGAATAAAGAAATTCCCTTAACAGGAAAACGTATTGTAGGCGTAGGAATTTATGATTTTCAAAATAAAGTAGTTCATAGAAAATTAGATTGTTCTTTTGTAGATAGAGCCGGTCAAGAAGGTATTTTTTACACTCCTGATGATAATTGTCCAATTAAATTTTAGAAGATAAACAAATCAAAACTATCTTTTTAATCAATTAAAATAAAAAAAATTATTTCCCAAGGAGTTCTCCCCGTAAATTGTTGTAATCTTCTACTAGAGGATCTCTACCATCAAAACTATGTGATCCTAACCAAGAAGCTTTTTGAAAATAAGGCATTCCTGTCTCACTGAGAATATGACCCACATATTCTGGCATATGAGAACAAATACTAATTGAGTCTTCTCTTTCTTCTACATACATTTCCATATTCAAAGCATAATTTTCATCGTCAAGACCAAAAACTCTTCGAGCAACAATTAATTGATTTTCATTCAAATTAAAAGGTTTTTTTGGATCGATTTTAAATTTACCATATAAATCATTATCTCCCTTAAGTTCAAGCCCCCTTAAAGGAACAACGATAGTATCCTCATGTTCTAAAGAAGCTGTAGCATCATCGGGATTTGGAAAATACTCCCCATAAGATAATTGGTGAAGTGTATCTCCAATATGATGTTGTAAAAGTAAATTTTGTTCTAAGCGAGTAATTGCCCACGCTGGCTCTGACGAGCATGTATCGAATAAACTACCATCAGCAGTAAAATATGTTTGTCTTCTTAATTTAAGGTCAGATCTTTGAGCAGTAACGATTTCATCAGAATGCTGAAATGTGCCTGGTTTAAGTTTTGTGTAAGTCATTAAATTTCCATGAGTGTTTTCTAATACCATTTTAAACACTAAGATTTATCTTGTTTTTAAGTGTTTCTACTCAAAAATAATAAAAATTACGCGTGACAAGAATTTAAAATCATGACTTATGTGATCATAATTTAAAAAAAAGTAATTGATAACTATCTATTTTCGCTTCAGTCTAACTTAACAGCCGTTCCGTAAACTAATACTTCTGCTGCTTGTGGCATTACCGAAGATGTAGAGAATCTTACCATAACTATTGCATCTGCATCCAACTTTTTAGCTTCTTCTGTCATTCTAGAAATAGCTTCTTCTCTAGCTTTTGAGATCATATTAGTATAAGATTTTATTTCTCCACCAATGATTGTTTTCAATCCTGCCATAATATCTCTTCCTACATGCCTAGATTGAATGGTATTACCTTTTACCACACCTAATACTTCTTTAACATTCTTTCCTGTAATGTTTTCTGTAGTTGTAATTATCATTTTACTTGCCTCCAATTATCAATTCAAAATGGATAAAGTTTAAATAATTTACTTTTATTCTTCAAAAGATGGTTGGATTAAGTGAGGTAATAAGTGCCAAGAGTAAATCGAGGGGAAGAATCAAAACTCCCGGCAAACAAACTTCTCGTGGCTATTTCAAAGCATTAAGAGGAATTCCAAGACAAACAAACCAATATGAAAAAAATCAATTAATTCAAAGAGCAAAAATAAAAACTATAGAAGATAGTACAATGTTCAAAAAAGAACTGAATATTGTTAACAAATTGTTATCTAAGTTTAAATATGGTCGTGTTATTAAATACATTCTAATAAAATCAGAAGAGATATTACATATATTTAAAGAAGCTACAAATCAAAGAGGAATTTATACAGGATATTTAATACCCTCTATTGAAGAAATATCATCAATAATTCCTAAAAAAGGTTTTAATTTCTTCAAAAAAGACGAGATGTTAAAAACGTTGGACAGTTGTATATTCATAGTTGATAGTTTTCAATTGGCAAAGTTTGGTACAGAAGATAAAGATAATAATTTTTTAAAATTAGTAATAATATTGAAAGAGATATTACTCTTATTCAAAATGCATGTTAAAATTGATTGGATAGAGAATGTCGAAAAAATAAAACAAATTGGGGGAAAAATTAATCAAACGATCAATCATGTTTTAGAAGTTAATCCACGCACAATTGAAGAAAATATGATTAAGAAAAACATCAAAGAATTACGAGACAATATCAATCAAAAAATCATATTCAACTTCATAGAATTACGAAAAAGCAGTCAATCTGTTCAAAAAATTAATTGGATAAAAAATAGTGTAGGCTTTTTTCAAAAAATAGCACATAAAAGACAATTAACAAAATGTAATGATTACATCATTAAAATACAAGAATATATTAAAAATACCAACAAAACCATCGATGATATAGATAATATCAAAAATAGTTATCATAAATATCCTGTTATAGAAAAAGCAGCAACAGAATTTTTCACCTATCTTCAATATCTGAAAGAGTACCTTGGAAAAATGGGAGAGATGATAAGAACAGAAGGTGTGCGTATAATAGAGATTAGACAATTTCTAGAAATTAATCGAGATAAAAGAATACAAAAAATAGAAAAAGCTGCAGCTTAATTCTCAATAATTTCTGCTTTCTCAAGTACATAATTTAAATCTAACCCCAATTTGTCCAATTCTTTTTCAATAGCTTCAGGATTAGATCTTGTTGCCGGATGTTTTGGTCCTAATAATGAACAAATTTCAGGACCCTTAGAAATATCGTAAGTTCCGATAATTTTAGCTAAATCAATTATTTCTTGTTTATCATAAGTCAATACAGGTCTAAAAATTTCTAAATGAAGATTCTTGGTAATTACGCGTAAATTACTCAATGTTTGACTGCTTACTTGTGCCAAATTTTCACCCGTAATTAAGAATTTCGCATTTTCTTTATCTGCAATTAATTCAGCAATTTTAAACATTAAAATTTTACCCAGAATAAAATAATTTTTATGTTCACACTTCTCAACTAATAATTTTAAAGATTCTGCAAAAGGAATAAGATATAATTTTTTTAACTTTAACATTCCCACTAATTCTTTAACTTTATCAATTTCTTTTTCGTCAGTTAAAGGTAATTGATGAAAATGAACTGCAATAATATCTAATCTGTCTTGCATTAAGTGTATTGCCACAGGACTATCAATCCCGCCACTGAGTAAAGCTACCCCTTTTTCCATGTAACAGAAAAATATTGGACTATTTATAAGATTTTTGGGTTTAGAAAATTACAATAAAATTAAATAGTTATAGTTTTTGTGAGATATTGTGCATAAAACAATTAAACCGAAACCACGTTTTGCCTTTATGATTATACTAGTTATCGTCACAATTGTGTTATCGATAATCACTTTTTTATTTATACAAGCAATTATCCCATTATTATTTTTAGTGATTATGATAATTGCATCGATCATAATGTTCACTAAAACTAGTTGGACAATAGAAAAAGATAATCTAATTCTAAAATCTCTTTTCAATAACCTAAAAGTTCCCCTAAATCAAATTGAATCTGTTGATGAGACAAATAGGCCTTTTCTAGGTTTTGCATATAATATCAAAATTAAGGAAAGTTATATCAAAAATCATTTACCAAACATTTCTTCTTTTAATAATTCTGAGATGACTATAGCAAATACTGATCCTGATGAAACAAAAAAGTTTATCAAAATGATAAAAAAGGGGATGAAAAAAAGCAATCCTAAAAAAGATTATTCCTCAGAGAAGCATCAAGAATACGAAGAAGCAATAGAATATACAAAGAGAGATATAAGAAAAAAGTTTCCAATTAACATTAAAATTACAATTACACTGATAGTATTATTGATAATTTCGGGGATATTATTTTTCGCCTATCCCAATAAAATAACTTTGTTGTTTATGGGAATATTGATGGCTATCAGTTCAATTATCACATTTAAGAGAGAGTTAAAGATATGGAAATTTGTTAAAGAAAATAATATCCGGGTAAGTTATAGTAAATCACAAAGTGAAGGAGGTTTAAAGGTTCGTGGAAAGATGTTATCGGTCCACAATACTGTAGAGTTTATTAAAAACATAACGATCTTGTTAGCAACACTATTTCTATTTTTGGTAATTGTTATCTGGTATTTTGTTAAATAAACAA
>Ga0233431_1003244_pt1 | contig 20119 bp, 11 predicted proteins | sample SI_118_April2016_FD_179867 | JGI IMG/M metagenome (GOLD analysis project Ga0233431, IMG submission 179867) | Seawater microbial communities from Saanich Inlet, British Columbia, Canada - SI_118_April2016_200_MG | ecosystem: Environmental > Aquatic > Marine > Inlet | place: Canada: British... | reverse complement strand
TTTAGGTGCCCTGGCAAAAGGTGATATCGGATTGTTGTTTCCTGATACTGATGAAGCTTACGAGAATATAGATAGCAGAATTTTGCTAAGAAAAACTTTTAGGATAATGCATGATTCTGGATTTAAAATTGGAAATATAGACGCAACTATCTGTGCCCAGCAACCTAAATTACAGAACCATATTCCGGCAATGCGAGAGAACATTACAGCCGACATGCAAACTGAGATCACCAATATTTCAATAAAGGCAACAACTGAAGAAAATCTGGGAATAACCGGTGATGGAAAGGGGATGAGTGCAACATCAGTTGTGCTTATTACAAAAATATGAAGAAACCTGAACTTCTTTTACCAGTTGGAAATACCGAAGCATTTTATGCTGCTATTGATGGTGGAGCAGATGCGATTTATTTAGGACTCAGAAATTTCAATGCCCGTAACAGAGCAAAAAATTTCACACTAAAACAACTGCAATCTATTTTAACCGAATCCCAAAAGAAAGGAATAAAAGTTTACTTAACACTTAATACACTTATCAAGAATTCAGAACTTCCTGAACTTCTTGATGTGCTGTATCAGGTTTCTCAAACAACTCTCTCTTCAATAATAATTCAGGATTGGGGTACTTATTATCTTGCTAAAAAATTCTTTCCGAATATTACTCTTCACGCTAGCACTCAGATGGCTTTTCATAACTCTGTTGGAGCTGAATTTGCAAAACGTAAGAACTTTGAACGAGTTATCATGGCAAGAGAACTTACACTTGAGGAATTGAGAATCATAGGTAGCAAAAGCAGGATTGAGTTAGAAGTATTTACTCATGGTGCTTTGTGTTATTCTTTTTCCGGTTTATGCCTTTTCAGCAGTTTTTTAGGTGGGATGAGTGCAAATAGAGGTCAATGCAGACAACCATGCCGAAGAACGTTCCAAGCAGAAGAAAAAGAAGATTATTTCTTTAGTTTAAAAGATAGTCAGCAAATAGATGTAGTACCGGAATTAATGAAGATCGGAATCTTATCTCTAAAGGTTGAGGGTCGCATGAAATCTGCTGAATATGTAAATCGTGTTGCCAAAGCATATCGCATGGTTATTGATGATCCTAACAAATTAAAGCAAGCTAAACAGCTTCTAACTTACGATATGGGAAGAGAAAAAACTTCTTATTTTCTTGGTGGGAACGTATCGGACTCCATTACGGAAAATCCATTTATCGGGGTACATATTGGCGAAGTGACAGAAACTAAGGGAACAGAATTTTCGTTCACTACAACAGAAAACCTTAAAATGAATTACAGAATTCGTGTTCAACCTCAGAGTGGGATGGATAGCAAGGCAATAAAGTTGAAAGCTGAATATGGTTTTACAGAAGTAGATAAAGGTGAAACAGCAAAACTTAATTTCACTCAAGAAAGTTTTAGAACAGGTGATAAAGTTTTCCTTATTGGTGCACCAGTAAATAAGTTCCGAACTAAATTTCAACTAGATGGAAAGAAAATAAAACAATATCTTCCTGCTAAAAAGAAGCAAAATATCCTCAATAGAATTGGCTCTGGCAAACAACTACATTTTGATGAGCTATTTATTCGTATAAATTCATTACGCTGGTTCAGAAAGTTGTATTTAGATAAAATTGATCAATTAATTATCAATCTCACAAAAAGTGAATGGCAAAAACTTAATTTACAATCACCTTTTATGAAAAAAAATATAAACAAATTCATTATAGAACTTCCAAAATTTATTCCAGAGAATGATATTAGCTTCTATAAAGATCTCTGTTTAAACCTTTCTAAACAGGGTATTAAGAATTTTATGCTGAGTAATATTTCCCAGAAACTATTGTTACCAATTGGCATTAGATCATCTGTGAATGAAAATGTTTACACCCTTAATGATGCTGCAATTCAATTCTTAAAAGAAGATAATGCCGGTTTACATATTTATCCATATGAATTTGATTATGAAAATCTTGTAGGTGGTAAAAATAGGAATGGGATTGTTCCTTTATATTTCTATCCTGAACTGTTTCATTCACGAATGCCTGTAAAATTAGACAATCCAGATGATGATGGATATGCACATTTTAAAGATAGAGATCATTCGTTTAGTAAAACCGTACGAGATGGTGTTACAATTATAGTTCCAGAATTGCCTGTGTCACTTCTTCAATATAAAGATGATATTCATAAACAGGGATTTCGTCGTTTTCTTATTGACCTATCTCATGTTAAGCCATCACAAAATACGTTTAATCGATTACAAAAAAAGTATAAATATTCTGAAGCAGAACAACCAGGTTATGGATTTAATTATAAACTAGGGTTAAGTTAATATTTTTGGACAAAAAAAAAGCTCGATCAATTGATCGAGCTTTTTTTAATTTTTTTAGATTTAAGCTCGTGTAACGTTTATGGCTCTTGGACCTTTATCGCTTTCTTCAACGTCAAAAGTTACTTTTTCGCCTTCGTTAAGAGTTTTGAATCCATCACCACTAATGTTTGAATGATGACAAAAATAATCGTTACCATCTTCACATGATAAAAAACCAAAACCTTTTTTCTCGTTAAACCATTTTACTGTGCCGTTTTTCATTTTTCTTTCTCCTACTAATTTTGCGGGATTTATCCCAAGTGAAATCATTTTAATACTACACAATTAATTCCATAAAACTATGGGATAAATTTTCTACGTATTAGAATTTCTAATCACACGGAGACAAAAAAGTTATTCAGGCTAACCTGTCAACATCATTTTTCTTTTGGAAATCATATTTTTATTTTTTCTGCAACTAGTTTCTCGATTAGGTTTGTTTCAGGAACAAATGGAAGTGTTATGTGATCCGTATTTTTGAAGGTCTTGTTGTGTTCAATAGCCGTTTCTATTGAATTCTCATTTCTTGCCCATGCACGCCGAGCCACACCGCACATCACATCCCATGGGAAAGCTTGCTCGAGAATAAAATCTACTCTTTCGCTTCCATCTAACACCATTCCAAATCCACTGTTCGAAACTTTCCCGATTCCAACACCACCACCATTATGCAAAGTAACCATACTCATTCCACGTGCAGCATTTCCAGCATAACATTCAGTACTCATTTCTGCCATTATGTTAGAGCCGTCTTTGATATTAGATGTTTCTCTGTATGGTGAATCTGTTCCACCTGTATCGTGATGATCTCTTCCAAGCATAATTGGTCCAATCACACCTTTGCGAACCATTTCGTTAAATTTTAGCGCTATTGCAAGTCTGCCAGGTGCATCTTGATAGAGTATACGAGCTTGTGTTCCAACAACTAATTTATTTTTCATAGCATCACGAACCCAAACATAATTATCCATATCTTGATATCTTGGTTCTTCGCGAAGATTTTTTATTATTTCTGCCGCAGCATTATCTGTACTTATAAGATCCTCTTCTTTTCCTGATAGGCAAACCCAGCGGAATGGACCGTAACCAAAATCAAAAAGTTCGGGTCCTAAAATATCTTCTACATAGCTTGGAAAGATAAATCCATCAAATGTATTTTCACCATTTTTGGCTATTTCCTTCACACCTGCATCATAAACAGCTTTCATGAAACTATTTCCATAATCAAAGAAATATGTTCCACGCTGAGACAGTATTTTTACATACTCATAATGCTTCATAAGCGATTCATTAACTAGTTGAATAAAATTATTTCTATCTGCTGAAAGCATTTTTGTACGCTCTTCAAAGGTCAATCCCTGTGGACAATAACCACCTTCATAGGCTGCGTGACAAGATGTCTGATCGGAAAGAAGATCAATGTGAATATTCTCTTCTACGGCATATTCTAATAGATCTACAATATTCCCATGATACGCAATGGAAACACTTTGCCTATTATTTATATATTCAGTCGCCATTTTAAATGTTTCTTCAGGAGTTTTTACAATCTTCCCTACCCAGCCTTGTTCATGACGTGTTTCGATTCTGGATAGATCCACCTCCGCAAAGATTCCAACACCATTAGCAATTTCTACAGCTTTTGGTTGTGCTCCACTCATTCCACCCAAACCAGATGAAACAAATAACTTCCCTCTTAAATCTCCATTTTCAGGAATTCCAAGCTTCATTCTGCCAGCAATAAGAATTGTGTTATAAGTTCCATGCACGATTCCCTGGGGACCAATATACATCCAACCACCAGCTGTCATCTGACCATAATTTGCAACACCAAGAGCATTTGCACGGTTAAAATTTTCTTGATCATCAAATTCCCCGATCATCAAACCATTTGTATTGATCACACGTGGAGAACTTGGTGATGATTTGAATAAACCAAGCGGATGACCACTCATGACAACAAGTGTATTCTCATGTGTAAGATTTTCTAGATATTTTTTTACAAGAACATATTGCATCCAATTCTGGAAGACTGCACCGGTTTCTCCATACGTAACAAGTTCATACGGATAAAGTGCTGTAGCAAAATCTAAATTATTATCTATCATCACCTGAAAGGCTTTCCCCTCCAAACACTTACCCTTATATTCTTGTACAGGTTTACCATAAAGATCTCCGGTAGGTCGAAACCTATAACCATAAATATGACCGTGCTCAATAAGTTCATCTAATAGCTCAGGAGCGATATCTTCATGTAGTTCTTCTGGAATGTAACGTAGTGCGTTTTTAAGCGCAAGTTCTATTTCTTGTTTATTTAAGTCCATTTCGCGGCGAGGTGCTCTACGAATTCCCTTTTTAAATTCTGGGTATTCCGGTAAAATAGGATCTATTTTAATTTTCATTGCATTAGAAACTGATAAATTACTCATTTATCTCCGCCTTGTAATTATGCTTGTATTTTTAATATCCGTTGATGTTGTATGGTTTTCGGTTAATATGTTATTTATTAGTTTTTCGAGTTCATTTACAGCATCAACAGAAATTTTATTATCATCATTACCTTTTGTCAATACGCATACATGATCTATATTGGTTGAAGAAATATCAGGAATAAAATTCTTCTCAAGTTCTTCGGTTAACATAATTGTTCTAGATTTACTAAAAGCATTTTTAGAAAGATATGCTAGATGATTTAAATACAGCATATCATCATTTCCAAGTGTTTTAAAAGTATGAAATACAATTAGCGGAAGAAAACTCATATGTTTTTCGAAATTTCGTTTGCCTGTAACACGATAATGAAGATCAACTTTTTGTCCTAAAAATAGAACTTCAGGAGATTCGGATTGCTCAAATCTAAGATCTTGTTGTATGGAATTGAAACTTGTAGGAGAGAATAAATAGTTCATATTGAACTTCCCACATCCCCAAAAAATACCAGTATGATCAATAATCTTCTGCCTATTGATAATCACAGAAACAAGGTCATTAAGATAATTTACAGAAAATATTGAAGATTCCGCGATAAAACCCTTTGAATTTAGTTTGTTAAATTTATATTTGTTATTTGTAATTGCACCACGGAAAACATTAAGCATATCTACAATTTCTTTGTTATCTCCATTACTCGCCGCAATTGCGTTAGATATTTTTTCCCATTTGATATTGATCTCATGCAGATACATTTTATTTACTGGATTTGTCTCTTCTTTAAGCATTTTACTAAGTATTTCTTTATAAAACATGATTCCTCTTTTTTTGAGACTGAAATTTTATTACAATTCGTTTTAACAATGTAAATTCTAAAGAGTTAACATTTTTGTCAAATTTCTTTTTGAATGGAACTCAATAGAAATCATTCACTCTTTTAATCTTAGATATCAATATGATTTATATTATTTCTTTTCAAGCAGTATCTGCATTTTATCTGTATTTACGATGTTGCTATAAAACTCTTTAAATTCCAAATATTTTTCTACTGGAATATCGGTTTCTTTGCGCTTTAGAATTCTTGTGCATTTTAAATTGTTCCCATCAAAAATAAACGTAAGAGAATATTCCCCTGCAAATGATATAAATTCATATTCACTTTGCAGATCTACAGGTTTCAAATCATTGGGAATTTCAATTATCATCTCTTCCTTACAGTAATTTGAATAACTCCATCTAATAATTGGATATTCTCTAGTTTCATAAGAAATTGATTTACTTGGTTCTTTATTATCTGCCCATGGTATTTTTAGGAAATAGAATTCGCCTGCGTTAGTAATATAATCTTCTACAGAATATTCATACTCATAATGAACTTCATGGGTTAGTTTATCAAAATCGTTCATAGTTAATTTTTCTAATTTTACTGTTGGATGTTCATTAGCCAAAATCTCTGTTAATCGTTTTTCTCTCTTTTTATCATTTTTATAACGATATGAACTTCTCATACCAGCTGCAAGATCACCAGTTTTAATATTCTTCTTATTAATAACAACACTGTTATCGCTAAGTATCTTCATATTACTATTTCTAATTACCTTTGTCTCATTTGAATATTCTTCTGGTAAAAAAATGAGTGCATTTTGATCTTCCATGATTGGCAAACAACAACCATCGATCATTGAACTTGGAATAGTTGAAAAATCATAATTTTGGGCTGTATGATCTAGATATCTCAATCCTTCATCTGTCTCTACAGCTACAATACAATGCGTAAATGCGGAAAGAGATGGTAATTGATTCTTATTGAGGGCGTAGTCATAAGTATCGGCTAATACAAAATATGCTTTTACGCCTATCTCTTTGAACATTGCAATACTAAGTGCAGAAACATCCTTACAATCTCCTAATCTGTTCACGAGCACATCTCTAGCTTTTTGTGGAACATAAGCCGATTGACGGAAAGAGACACTACTATAAGTAATATTCTCAATAATGTATTCATAAATCCTTTTTACTTTCTCCATTTGATCAAGATCCGGTTCATCTTCAAACAAACCTTTTACTACCTCTGTAATCTCATATGAGCTTTTTGTTTTAGCTGTTGCAATTTTCTCATACCAATCTGCAATATATTGCCAATCTGGAATGCTACTTACAAACAGCACTTTACCAACATCTTTTGAATTTGGCATTTGATATTCTTGTTCAATAGCATCCTCATTACATGTTTGCCAGCTATATAAAAAATTATCTTCAACTTCTGTTATTTCCGGCTCTAGATCTATATTCATTGTTTTGTATTGGAACTCCTTCTGTTTTGGAACCAGAAGTGAATAACGAACTGCTTGTGCAGGTATTGGATATGAAAGACTCTCTACATCCCAAAAATGACCAAGCATATCACCCGACTGGTAATCTTCCAGTTTCCATTTCAAATAAATTACATCATCTTCTTCCAAAGTTTTAAAAACAACCCTATTTCTGTTTCTATCTCCCTGAATTCTAGAACCATCCTGCTTAATTACAACTCCTTCCTCAATAACAAGTCTTTGTTTATAAGAATTGTATCCTATCCCATATTCCTGAAACTTTTCGATACCTTCTTGGTTAAAAACCTTTATCAATAATTCATGCTCGGTAATGGAACCACCTTCTGGGTAAACAACTCTCTTTTTATCCATCAAAATAACCATTGAGTTGTCATCAGGATAATCATCATGAGTACTCGAATCAGCTACTAATTGTTCTATATCATTGGTTTTAAAACAATTAAAGATAGACCCCTTATCTTCTAATTCTCTAATGTTATCAAGTGATGTGTAATCATTTCTATTATAAAGGAGAGCTTTTTCATAGGCTTCAATTGCTTTTCTATTAAGTTTTGAGTGTCGGAATATCTTACCAAGTCTCGCCCAATAAGGTCCGTAAGAAGGTACTATTTTTAATGCTTGTCTAATATATTGTTCGGCTTCGGAATATTGTTGCAACTCTAAGTATACATCAGAAACATTAACTTTGTACGTAGGAGAATCCGGCACTAATTCAATCATTTTTCCACTATAATTTTTCCAAGATATCAAATCACCATCCTTCAATGTGAAATCTACAAGAATAGATAGAACATCTTCTGAATAATTTTTCTTTAAGACACCTTTCATTATTTTGATTGCGCTATAATATTGTTTAGTTGTTTCTATTGTGAGTAGTGCTTTAAGGTAAGCAAAATCTAAACCATCAGGCTCATATTTATAAGCTTCTTCAACCGATGAAATTAATTTATCGTAAAGCTCACGCACAGCATAATATTTAATTTTTGCATCATAATAATCTTTTCTATTACAATGCTCATCCATTTTTTCAATTAAATCGTCTGCTTTTTCAAATTCCTGATTAGATATAAATTTATTAAACCTATATTTTATCCCCAATGGAATTGTCTCATTAAGTTCATATAGTTTTTCTGTAGCTGTTATTCTTTCGTCTTCTTTCTCACCACGCAAATAGGCATTTGCTAAATTTAAATAGATTAGAGAGCAATCTGGAACTATTTCTAATGCTTTTTTCAATATTAATTCAGCTTCAATAGCTTTATCCTGCATAAAATATGCAGTAGCCAGCATTACATAATTCTCTGGATGTTCAGGATTTTCTTCAATTTGCTGTTTAAAGTATTCAAAAGCAAAATGCTCTATTACTTTACTCGGTGCATTTGGTTTAGAAATATAAGTTTTGTTCTCTAAAGAATAATCTAATCCTTCGATTTTCTTTCCATTAGCATCGGTAATTCTTGCATAGAAGTTACAATTGCTAATCTCAGAAAAACCTGTTTTTATAAGCAGTCTGTTCCAACCTTTTTGTAATTCTGTTTCAACAATATAGGAATCTTCTGAGTTATTGTTTTCATCACAAATCTCAAAAATATTTTCATCATTCAAAAATACTTTTAAAGAACCAGAGGTTCCTGTACGGATCTGGGCAGATTGTTTAATAGGAGAAAACACAAAGCTATTCCCATAATAAATTGCTTCAGCTGCTCCGAAATGTTTCCTAAAGTCTATCCATACATACATATCTGTGGGAGTATTCTGAAACCAGAAAGTAGGAACTCTTTCTTTACCCTCATACTTTGCTAAAGGATCATAATTCTCTTCTGGAGGATAGACAGTGTCGTATCCGGAAGCTGAGACATTTTCAAAAGGACCTATCATCATCCAATTACTAATTGTGTTAGTTTTAGCTACATATTGTTTTGCTTTCGATAGTTTCTTTTTTGATGCATAGTATCTAGTTAAACTACTATATAATGTCGCTTGCAGTGCACCGGTAGGATCACCTTCTTTTGCTGTATCCTCTAAATATTTAATACAATTAGTCTTTTTTTTATTTATGTTATCTCTAATAATACGTGTAAGAAGAAAGCTATAAAGATATGGATATTTGTTATCTGTATACTCTAATCCTTTTTCTAAAGTTTTCCATCCAACTTCTGTTTTTTCCTGCATTTTATAAAATAATGTGAGTCCCATATAAGCTCGAAAATTTGTCTCATCTAGATCTAAGGCACTTTTAAAATGCTCTTCAACCAAAACTAGATCATTAAGTTGCCAGGCACTCCAAGCTTCATTAACTTTTGCTTCACTTTCTGGATTTACAGCAAATATAATCGTTGGTAAAATCATTAATAGAACCAGTAATTGCTTCATTTTTTCTCCCATTTCGTTAGATTTCATTATTTTCTATAAATATTAATTCACATTGTTACAGCATTAGTTTATTTGTTTTTACATAGAATCGGTCAAGGAAAATTTGTAAGCATTAAACTATCTTCCTACCAATTATCGACTGACTTTTTAAGCACTACTTTTTTATAGATTTCATTCAATATACAATATCTTTATTGACATCAAATTTGAAGTAAACCAATTCTGATTATGTGAGGCGAGAATGAAAATCATAAAAAATGCATTTATTTTAAAAGGTGATAAATCACAAATATTTGACATTCTCTTTGATGAGAAGATCATAAAAATAGCTAAATATATAAAAGTTGAGCCTGATATTGAAGTTCTTGATCTTCATGGAAAACTACTCATACCCGGCTGTATTGATGCTCATGTGCATTTTAATGATCCTGGATTTACAGATCGTGAAGATTTTACTACTGGTACCACAGCTGCAGCCTGTGGAGGAATTACTACTATTATAGATATGCCGTGCACTTCCTTGCCTGCTGTAACAAATAAAGAAAATCTGAATACAAAGTTAGCTGTAATTGAGCCAAAAGCGATCATAGATTTTGCTCTTTGGGGAGGATTAAGAAAGAATGATCTTCCATTTGATGAAGAAATGATAAATACGTTGTGGGAATCTGGAGTTGTAGGAATAAAAATTTATACAATTTCAAGTATGGAAACCTTTGCAGCTTTATCCTACAAAGATATCAAAGAAGCTTTCAATAAATTCCCAGGAATCCTCTTTGCCTTTCATGCTGAAGATGAAGATGTTATAAATAATTCGGTAAATAAAATTAACAAAGAACAGAGAAAACTCCCAGAAAGTTATGTGAAAACCAGACCAGTAGAAGCAGAAGAAATTGCTGTTAAGAATATCCTTTCATCTTTAAATACAGAAAGCAAAGTTCACTTCGTACATATAAGCAGTAAAAATGCTTCAAAAATAATTTTAGAAAAGAAGAAGCAATACAATGTTTCCTTTGAATCATGCCCACAATATATGCAATTTACTTCAGACGATTTTCCACGTTTAGAAGGAAGACTAAAAACCGCACCGCCAGTGAAGTATGATGAAGATAGAGATTTCTTAAGAAGCATTTTAAAAAATGGATCACTAGATTTTGTTGCAACTGATCATGCCGGATGTAATTATGAGAAAGATAAGAAATTTGAAGATTTTTCGAAAGTTTATAATGGAATTCCCGGTACTGAATTAATGATACCTTACCTATTCTCAGAATTTTATCTAAAAGAGGAAATAAGCTTAAAACGTATGATAGAATTAACTTCCGAAAATGCTGCAAAGCGTTACGGATTATTCCCACAAAAAGGAAGTTTACAAATTGGGACTGATGCGGATTTCACGATTATTGATCTAGACAAAGCCTATTTGGTTAATGAATCTGAACTCCATTCAATAGGTAAATACTCCCCGTTTCAAGATACAGAATTTGCCTGTTCAATAAATAAAACCATTGTGCGTGGAAATATTATTTTCGACACCGAAAAAGGAATTTTACATAAACCCGGTTACGGAAAGTTTATTCGTAGATCCTGATCATTTCAGCAGAAGCATTTTTTTAGTTTGCTTATGCTCTCCAGAAATTAATTTGTAAAAATATATACCTGAAGAAACCGGCTGATCATTTGAATCGGTTCCATTCCAAATAACTGAATGTTTACCAGCTTGTAACTGTGTGCTAATAAGTTGCTTCACTTCTTGTCCTTTCAAATTAAAAACTTCCAAAGTTATAAACGAGGACGTTTGTCTTACCTCAAAAGAAATAGTAGTTGTTGGATTAAACGGGTTAGGATAATTACTCAAATTAAAATCTATATTTACTACATCTTCATTAGCCGATGAAGCAATGTTTATATCACTACTGTAACGTGGTTCAATTCTATATGAACCATAAGCATAATCTACAAGCCCTGTAATCTCATAAACTTCTCCGATAGTCGGTTCAAAAGCATATATCATATCGTTTATCATTATAGCACCAGATCCATCATCAACCAGCCACTCACCATAAGTGGGATTATAATCTGTACATTCAGCATTATTAATATGTACAAGAACTCCTTCATAATCTTCTTGATTTACATCTATTGTAGATAGAGAAACAACTTCCGGAAGATCATTTCCACTTGAAATAATTGAATATTCTACAACATCTGTTAGCTCAGTTTTTTCAAAATATTCTTCTACGTTAGCTGTTATATTTATCTCATCACCTTCATTTACACCATGAGCATAATCATATACAAATATACCATTCCAAGCACCAATTCCATCTTGTAAAAAATAAATATTATCACTAGCACCAGTTACAATACCATTTGTAATAACTTCTACCCCTTCCATAGGAGAGGGACCATCTACAGAATATTGAATATCATATATTAGATGCTCTGAAGTTGGTTCGATAATGTAAAATGGATTGTTACTTACATCTATCGGATCATCATCAACATTATCAGAAATGGCGATCCTATATGCTCCTAAAGTTGCATCTTCAGGAATATTCCAAATCCATTCTCCATCGTTTTCGGTAGAAGTAACCAAAATTTCCCGATCTTCCGAAGTTTCGTTCAGCAGCTCGATCTTCACGTTCCCACCAAAATTTGCACTTGCCCACTCTATTGTATGTTCTGTTCCCTGTTGCCAATCCTCTTCAATATTTGGAATAGAAACAACTATAAGGGGTTGAGAAGAATTGATAGTGTTGAATTCAGCAAAAACTGGCAAATGATCAGATGCAAAATAAAGCGCATCTGCAATTTCGGGTGACACAACAGAATTGGTTCCATAATTTATAGAAACATTAAAATGTGCTCCATCGTTTCCATAGGAAGTAATTGTATCTTCAATATATTCTAAACCATATCCATTATTTAATTGATACGAGGAAAAGATAAAGTCGAATCTATCATCTAACCCACCACTTGCTCCGCCGCCAAATTGAGTTGAACGAGTGGATTGTGTATGAACAGCTTCATAATCAGAATTATTATGCCAATCTCCAACTTGATCAGAAAGATCTTCAGCTCTGCTAATATTATTACTTTCATCAGCAATAAATTTCTGATATCCAGGCTCTGAACTTGTATAGAAATTCATATCTCCAACAATTATAAATTCCGTTCCTGCTGGTAATAAATTAATATGATCACGTAGTTTTGCAACCTCTTCTAAACGCTCATTTTCATAGCCCGTGCTTGCTTTTAAATGACAGCTATAAAACCTGATCAAATTACCATCTATTATTAATTCATATTCAGAGATATCTCTAAGAGCTGTAGAAACTGTATCTTGAGAGCCAAAAGTAATTAGTGAATTTCGGTAAACCAAATAATTATTTGTATCGGGTCCATTTATAAATACAGAACCAGAAAAATCACTCGTTCCATTATTTACAGCAGATAACAAAAGTTCTGCACCCATGTTGTCTTCGATTTCCTGAAATAAGCAAATATCTGCATCTATATCATTTAAGATTGCTTCAAAAAAAGCGAGTCTATCTGCATCATTTCCGCTAAAATTAAGTGCGTTATAAGAGACTACCCGAATTGAAGCTGTAAGTGAAAATGCTACTGCTAAAACTATAAAACTAATAATTATTTTTTTCATATATTCCTCTTAAAACAATAAAAAAATGGGTCAGCTATTTTGCCTACCCATTTCTTCAACTTTTTAATTTAACAACGTCTATTTTAGCATTTAGACCAACCACAAGAGTTACATTTCAAACATCCTTCAGTATGTTCTACCGTACTACCACAATCCGGGCAAATCCTCATAGAAGACGTTGATTGTCTTTTTGGTTTTGCTGATGCTTTCTTGTTGATCTTTTTTATATTTTTTGCCGTATCTTTATCTAGTGTTAGAAAAACTTCTAAAGATTTTGCTATACTATCTGCACACGAAGTTACTATTTCTCCATTACTCCACATCGGAGACGGACAACGAATCCCCTTAAGCTGACGTGCTATTGAACTCACTTTTACATTAGAACGAAGAAGCAAAGAAGTAAGCCTTGCTATAGCTTCCAATTGAGCAGAAGCACATCCGCCAACTTTTCCCATTTGAGTAAATATTTCACATGCGCCTTTTTCATCAGAATTAATTGTTACATACAAATGTCCACAACCTGTTTCTATTTTTTGGGTCATACCTGTTGTAATTTCCGGACGCTCACGAGGTGCAACTCTATGCCCATTAGTTTTAGTTTCTTTAACTTCTTTACCTACATTTAGAACTTGGTTTTCACGGCTTCCATCACGATAAACAGTAACACCTTTACAACCCAACTCATATGCGAGCTCATAAGCCATTTTTATCTCTTCTTTAGTTGCCTCTTTTGTAAAATTAATAGTTTTGGAAACTGCATTATCTACATATTTTTGGAAAGCTCCCTGCATTCGAAGGTGCCATTTTGGTGAGATATCGTGAGAAGTAACAAACACTTTTTTAATCTCTTCAGGAATCTCATCGATATGAGCCACACTACCTTCATCTGCTACTTTCTCCATTAATTCCGAAGAATAAATTCCAGCATCTTTTATTACTTTTTCAAAATGAGGATTTATATACAGAAGCTTATTCCCATCCATTACGTTTTTCACATAAACTAATGAGAATTGAGGTTCTACACCACCGGATGTATTGCAGATCATGCTTATCGTTCCAGTTGGTGCTATTGTTGTTGTTGTTGCGTTTCTTATGCCTTTTTTAGCAATTGTTTTATTAAGTTCTTTCCAATCCAGTTTATTGTCTTCACGAATCAACTTTTGTGTTTCGTAGATACTTCCCTTAAAGTTCTTGAATGCACCTTTTTCATTAGCAAGCTCAATAGATCTAATTTTAGAATGGTAATCAATAAATTCCATTACCTGCTCTGCTAAATTAATAGCTTCATCACTATTATAGGGTATTTTTAGTAAGAACAATAGGTCTGCCCAGCCCATAACACCAAGTCCGATTTTCCTATTTGATTTTACCATTTTATCAATTTCCGGAAGTGGGAATTTAGACATATCTATAACACTATCTAGAAAATCAACTGCATCTCTAGTAGCCTTTTCTAATACATCCCAATCAACATGATCTTCTTTTATCATTCCGGCTAAATTCATTGAGCCCAAATTACAAGCTTCATTTGGAAGAAGAGGTTGTTCTCCGCAAGGGTTAGTTGATTCAAGTTCGCCAATATGTGGAGTTGGATTATGCTTATTTATTCTATCAAGAAAAACTATTCCCGGTTCACCATTTTGATGTGCCATTTTAACTATCAGGTCAAATACATCACGAGCCTTTAATTTTTTTATAATCTTTTTTGTATGTGGTGAGATCAGTTCATACTCACTATCTTCATAAACAGCACTCATAAATTTTTCTGTAATACCTACACTAAGATTAAAATTTGTAAGCTCTTGAGTATTTTCTTTGCAGGTTATAAATTCAAGGATTTGCGGATGATCAACAGCTAAAATCGCCATATTAGCACCACGTCGTGTTCCACCTTGTTTAACCGCATCAGTTGCAGCATTGAATACTTTCAGGAATGAGATTGGTCCGCTGGATACACCATTTGTACTTCTAACCCTTGCATCTGCTTCACGTAATCTAGAAAAACTAAAACCAGTACCGCCACCACTTTTATGGATCAATGCTGCATTTTTTATTGATTCAAAAATACTCTCCATGCTATCTTCTAAAGGTAACACAAAACAAGCAGATAATTGTTGAAGATCATGACCGGCATTCATAAGAGTTGGAGAATTTGGAAGGAAATTCCCGGAGTCTAAAAGGTTGTAATATAATCTCTCTTTTTCTTTATTTCCGTTGCTAATGTTCACAGCAACTCGCCTGATCATTTTATCCCAATTTTCTATTGGCTTGCCATCATTATCCTTTCTAAAATAGCGTTTTTCAAGCACTGTCAAAGCGTTGTCAGTTAGTTTCATTTAAGACTCCTGAAAATATTTAAATTTATCAACATGTTAGTGTTATGAATACTCTAGAATCCATAACTCTTTATAGTGTAAGTAATTAACAGCCAAGTAAACAATCTGTCAATCTTCGAGTTCTATTGATTTAATGGTTAAGTTCCAACTACTTAGCGCTACTGTCAAGATGAAATTATTATTGTAAAATCGTAAATTTCGTAGACCTACTATTAGAGGTTATTTCTAGGAATATATTTTTTTAATTTTTGTTAAATTAGTTTTTCAATGAAATATTTTGCTGCATTTTTTTACATAAAGTTTCTATTAATAAATTTTATTTGAGCATCAATTTCTTATGATCTTTATTGGGTCTATCTTCACAGTTCTGCCTGCAGGATGAAGAGTTGTTAATAAGCTTATGACAATAGCAACTATAGGTACCAATATAAAATCTAATATTCGCATTTCAACAGGAAGCCACTGTAGTGGAAAACCAGGAACTGGAATTATTATAAAATGGAACGTCATTTGAGCATAAAGTAGAATAGCTGCCAAAATCAAACCTATCATTGTTCCTAAAAAGCCAATTATTACACCAATATTAATGAATATTTTAACCACATCTTTACCGGATGCACCCATCGATTTTAATACGCCGATCTCAACTCTTTTTTCGGTTACTAGCTTCACAAAATTTCCACTCATATTAAAAGAAGCAATTATTATCATTAGTGCAAGTACGATGAACATAACAGCCTTCTCCATTTTTATCGCATTAAAAAGGTTCGCTTCAAATTCGCTCCAATCTTCAACAATATAATCACCTGTTATTTTTTTTTGAAGATCATTTGCTAATCGTGCTGAGCGAGATGGATCTACAGATTTAATTTCGATTTGAGTAACTTCATCTTCAAAACCCAGAAAATACTGGGAATTTCTAAGCGAAATATAGGTGTAAACTCTATCGTATTCTGGCATTCCCGAGATGAAAATTCCAACTACTTTTAGCTTCTTACTTTTGGGAAGTAGGCCGAAAGGAGAAGGTTGAGTTCCAATAGGTGAGGTTAACTGGATATACTCACCAACAGTAGCGCTTAAAGTTAGTGAAAGATCCATTCCAATTATTATCCCATCATCATCCAAAGCATTTTTATCTGGTACTCCTACCACAATTTTATTTAGAAGCTCTGTTACATTTTTCTGCATATCCAGATCAATTCCATAACACAATGTAGAAGACATATCCTTCTCTTTTTGTATCATTAATTCAATATCACAAATTGGTGCAGCACCAACAATTTTTTCGTTTTTAGCAATTTCTTCTATTAGCTCATTATAATTTGAGATCGGTGAATAATCTTCCTTATGAATTTTGATCTCAGCTTTAGATCCGATCACTCTGTCGCGCATATCAGAATCAAATCCATTCATCACAGACGAGACAACCAATAAAGAAAACACTCCAATTACAATTCCTAGAAGTGAGAGCATATTAGAAAAAGTGAAAAAGAACTTTTTTCGTCCTTTTAGATATCTTAGTGCTAAAATAATATGAAACATTGGCTCTCCAACAATTTAATTTAGTTTAAAAAAAATGTCCTGTGATAAATTGGCAAGGAGATTGTTGATCTCAAGGTTATTTCAACATTAAAAATGACTTGCGTAAATTATTGAAACTACAAAACTTGATGTAATTGCTAAATGATTTGGAATGGCTTAATATTTGTAGGGGGAACAAATGGAAGTTGAAAAAAATATAGAAATCTCAAAAAATCTTACATTAACTATCCTTCGTTGGATTGCCCGATTCTGGAGCTATATTGTTGTTGCTTTTATACTCTTGTTTGTGGGAGCTCACATTTTCGGTTATGGAATTGGTAAAATGAGTTTAAGTGATGCAATTGCCTTTACCTTCTTTCCTGTTGGATTAACAATTGGATTGATAATTGCCTGGTGGAAAGAGAGTATAGGAGGAATAGTTGCAACAATCAGTATTATTGCTTTTCACCTGACCATGCTCTTTAATCATGGTAATCTTGATTTTGTATTTCTCATTGAAATGCTAGCAGTTCCCGGACCATTATTCATCATTTGCTGGTTGTTATCTCGAAATAAAAAACCTGCTTAGAATCAGCAGGTTTTTTCGTGTAAATCTGTGTATATCAGAAGTTCAATATTTTATTCTTCAGGTTTCATTTGTGGGAAGAAGATAACCTCTTTTATTGATGTATTATTCGTGAAAAGCATTATCAATCTATCAATGCCAATTCCCAATCCACCTGTTGGCGGCATTCCATATTCCAATGCTTCCAAAAAGTCTTCATCAACAACATTTGCTTCTACATCACCCATCTCACGCAATTTACTTTGCGCTTCCAATCTCTCTCGTTGATCAACCGGATCATTCAGCTCTGTAAAAGCATTTCCATACTCGTTTCCATTTATAAACAGCTCAAATCTTTCTGTAAGGTTAGGAAATCCCGGCTTCACTTTTGCCAGAGGTGATACCTCTTTTGGAAAATCGGTAACAAATGTTGGCTGAACTAATTTTGGCTCTACAAATCTTTCAAATAATGCTTCAATCAATTTTCCGGGACCATCTGTCTTTTGTACTTCAATTCCTTGCTCTTCGCAAAATGCCCTAATTTTATCAAAATCAAAATCAGAAGCATCAAAACCACTTTCGTCTTTTACTAGATCTATCATTGAAGCACGTTTCCATGGCTTTTTGAAAGAAATTTCTATATCTCCAAAGGGAATGATTTCCTTTCTAAAAACTTCATTAGCAACATGCAATATCATATCTTCTGTTAGGTTCATCATGTCGTTATAATCGACATAAGCCTGATAAAGTTCCAGCATTGTAAATTCAGGATTATGAGTTCTGTCCATTCCTTCATTGCGAAAGTTTTTGCCGATCTCAAAAACGCGTTCAATTCCACCTACAATCAATCTTTTGTGATAAAGTTCTAAGGCAATTCTCATATAAAGATCAATATTCAATGTATTGTGATGCGTAACAAATGGACGTGCATTTGCCCCACCATAAAGCGGTTGCAAAATTGGTGTTTCCACTTCCATAAAACCTCTATCGTCTAAGAAGCTTCTGATCTCTTTGATTATCTTTGCTCGAATTTCAAAATTCTTTTTTACTTCCGGATTCAAAAGAAGATCAAGATAACGTTTACGGTATCGAAGCTCAATATCAGTAAATTCATCAAAGCGTTGTTTCTTACCATCAACCATTTTTTCTTTTACTGTTGGAAGTGGAAGCAGGCTTTTGCCGAGTACTGTAACCACATGAGCACGAATGGAAAATTCTCCGCGTTGAGTAACAAAACAAACACCTTTTATCTGAACAAAATCACCCAGGTCAAGTAGTTTAAAAACTTCATAATTATCTTCACCAACTTGCTCTTTTTTCACAAAGATCTGCATATTGCCGCTGTCATCGGCAATATTGCCAAAACCAACTTTACCCTGACGGCGCATCGCCTTCAATCTTCCGGTTATGGTTACAACTTCTTCCGAAGAAACATAACCATCTTTATTATCTGTTAAAGCTTTTATTTTATGTGTTCTTGTGCTACGTGTTGGGTACGGATCCACACCCAATTCTTTTAGCTTTCCCAGCTTTTGTTTTTTAACTGCAAGTAACTGATTTAAGTTTTCCATTTTCTCTCCAAAGTATTACATAAGTTTATTAATTAACTTACTATTCCTAAAAAATTTATTTGGTGTAAATGTCAAGTTGCATTAATTTTATGATCTATAGAATCTATATAATAAAATGGCCATACAACCCACAATCCAATATTATTTTCTCCTCCACTGTTAAGTTTTACTCCTATCAATTATTATTTATCTTTGACAAATTAATACTTCAACAATTGTATTGTTTTTTTATTAAAGAAAATAAATGGAGGAATAACAATATGAAAAAGATCACAATAATTATCACACTTTTTTGTCTCTTTACTTTTGCAAGCGCTGGAACGCTTTTTGTAGGATTAGAAGGCTCTGCCCCACCTACTTTCTCATCAGACTTAAGTGGTTTCCCAACTGTAAACTGGACAGCAGGTTATTCTTTTGATGTAAGTGGTGCTGCAGCTACTCCAGAAGGAGTATTATATATTGGCGAAGGAGCATTCACAACTCATCTTTATGAAGCAACGACAACTTCTTATCCACAACAGATCTGTACAATAAGTGAAGATATGAGTGCTCTTGCTTATGGTAGAGATACACTTTGGGGATTTTCTAATTATGCTGATCCAAAAGGAATCTACAGCATAGACACAACAACTGGAGCAGCTACATTAGCTTTAGATGTTTATACAGGTAATGGTTTCAGGTTTTTTGCACTAGATTATAACCCGATTGATGATCTGTTTTATGGTTATACAGAATATGGAGCTTCCGGACTTTATTCCATAAATATAGACACTGGTGAGATGATACAACTTACAGGATCAATTCCGGCTAGTAACGGGCAAGGACGCGGCATGGCAGTTGGGAACAACACGGTTTATCTTACTGCAACACGCGGAGATGATGGAATTCCATACTTTGCTTACGATATTTCACAAGGTGTTGGCGGCAGCTGGGTAGAATTCCCAAATCCATATCCTGCT
>Ga0233431_1003243_pt1 | contig 20122 bp, 16 predicted proteins | sample SI_118_April2016_FD_179867 | JGI IMG/M metagenome (GOLD analysis project Ga0233431, IMG submission 179867) | Seawater microbial communities from Saanich Inlet, British Columbia, Canada - SI_118_April2016_200_MG | ecosystem: Environmental > Aquatic > Marine > Inlet | place: Canada: British... | reverse complement strand
TTCTCGAGTATAATAAATCTCAATTCGGACCAGGGTTAGAAGATGGTGATTTTAGCGTGAGACTTGTTGAGGGCGTCTTAAAGCATCAAAAAGAGCTCGACCCTACTATAGAAAAATACGCGCCAGAATGGCCGCTTGATAAAATTACTGTTGTAGACCGAAATGTGTTGCGTATTGGCATATTCGAACTCGAGCATTGTTCCGACATCCCTCCTCGTGTTGCCATAAACGAAGCAATAGAGCTTGGAAAGACCTTTGGGGGCGAATCTTCTGGCCGATTTATTAACGGCGTATTAGGCTCTATCTATAAAGACCTCTTAAAAGAAGGCAAAATAGTAGACGAGGAAGAAGACCCCAGTCACTCCGCAAACGCTTCCCAAACACTTTCTACGAAAGGTCGGGACAAGCCGGACGGGGCGAAAAAGAAAGAAGAATCCGATCCGCCAGCTGGCGAAAAAGAACCAACAGAAGAAAAAACATTAGACAAAGCAACTTCTTAAGTAAAACATTTTTTGACCACTGACTTTTGATTATTGATTCACAATAGTTAATAGCCATCGTCAAAAAGTACACACGCATGGCAGATAAAAATTTTCGCGATCTCGAAAAAATTATAGGTGTTACTTTTACAGACAAATCATTGCTAAAACAAGCAATGGTGCACCGATCATATTTAAACGAAAACCCAAGCTTCGAGCTTGACCACAACGAACGCCTCGAGTTTTTAGGGGATGCTGTTTTAGAGCTGGTTGTTACCGAACATCTCTATAAAAACTACGACAACCCAGAAGGAGAAATGACCAACTGGCGAGCATCTTTAGTAAACTCCAAAATGCTTGGAGCTGTTGCCAGCGACTTAGACTTCGACCAATTTTTGTATCTTTCACGAGGAGAAGCAAAAGATGGCGGCGGAAAAGCCCGACAATATATTCTAGCCAATTCAGTAGAATCTGTTATTGGGGCTATTTATTTAGACAAAGACTACAATACTATAAAAGAATTTATCGAAAAAAATATCCTAGCTCGCCTCCCAGACATTCTAAAAGAAAAGTCGTACATAGACCCTAAAACCCAATTCCAAGAAGCTGCTCAAGAGCAAGTAGGCATTACTCCCTCCTATAAAGTACTCGACGAACAAGGCCCCGACCACTCTAAACAATTTCGCGTTGGCATATACCTAGAAGAAGAATGTGTTGCCGAAGGCGAAGGAACCTCTAAACAAGAGGCTCAGGTTGCGGCCGCAGAAAACGCACTCACAGAAAAGGGATGGTAATAATGATAAACAAGCCACCTTGGTCACCAGCGCTACTCATTTGGGCCTTTAGCGCTTCGTTCGCGGCTGCTCTGACCGGGATACTGCTACTGTGGCTCTTGGACGCTTTTTAAACCCGAAGAATTCTTACATTCAGAACTCCTCGGGTTTTCGTTTACATAAATATTCGCTATACTATAGTTGCACGTAGCAGGAGGGACTATGGCCTGCACATCATTAGGAGGAAGACCAACCATTACTCCACAAGTACGCCAAACGCGTCTTAAGCCCAGGGGCTGTCATCCTCAGAAGGTGAGGTGATCCGATTCTTTGCGACGTTGACGGGCAGTGCGTACTCCCGGGGTTGCGGGCAAATTACTTGGACAAGATCTCTCATTGTCCCAGTCGTTTGCCCGCTTCTTTTTTATACAAAAGAATATGATACAATAAAAAGGTATGCATTTGAAACGAATTTCTCTCTTAGGCTTTAAATCTTTTTCGCATAAAACAACGCTCGAGTTCCCTCCTCCAAAAAAACAAGAGGAATCTAAAGGAATAACTGCAATTATCGGTCCTAATGGATCAGGAAAATCAAATATTGCAGATGCAATCCGCTGGGTACTAGGAGAACAAAGCCTTAAACTTCTTCGTGGGAAAAAAAGCGAAGATGTTATTTTTTCTGGCTCTCAAAAAAGTGCCCGGCTTAACCGTGCGGAGGTAACACTCACTATAGATAATAAAGACAAACAAGCCGATATAGACTACACCGAGCTTACTATCACCCGCCGAGTGTACAGAAACGGTGAAAGCGAATATTTACTTAATGGCGCACCAGCAAAACTTTCAGATATAACCATGCTGCTTGCACAATCTAATGTAGGGCAAAAAAATTATGCTGTTATTGGCCAAGGGATGATAGATTCCATTCTTAATGCCGCGCCTGCTGACAGAAAAGATTTTTTTGATGAAGCAACCGGAGTAAAACAATACCAAATAAAACGAAATGCAGCTGATAGAAAACTCGAAAGAACAAAAACTCACCTCCACGAAACCGAAATGCTTCTTACCGAATTAACGCCGCATCTAAAGCTCCTAGAAAGACAAACAAAAAAATGGCAAAAAAGAGAGGAAGTAGAAAAAAAGCTAACAGAGCTTCATATCGCCTACTATAATGGAATGTGGAATAATCTTACTCAAGATCTTTCCCTAAAAAACACTCTCGCAAAAAAGCATAACGATTCTATTCAAGTTGCGAGAAAAAAATTAGAAACAGAACAGCTCTCTTTTGAAAAACTTGCTAAAGAACAGTCTTCTTCTAAAGACTACAGCGATTTGCAAACACGAGCGCAAAGAATGATTACGCTTATTCGAGAATCCGAATCCGATGCCGCTCGCATTCAGCATCAGATAGAAAATCATTTCGAACTTCAAGGCGAAGGAGATATTGCATGGGTTCACAGACGGCTTCACGAAATAGTAGAAGAGTCCCAGGAACTAACCGTGTCTCAAAAAAAGATAACAACCCAACTACATCACCTTGCTGCTCATGCCACCGAAAAAACAAGAGAAAAAAACATGCTCGAAGAATCTATAAGCAAGCTGAAAACAAAACTAGAAGATATTGAATCCAAAAGCATTACAGCAACTCAAGAAGAACTATACGCAGAAATTCAAAAGCTTCAAAAAACGTGCCAAGAAACACTTGTTCTATTTCAAAAAACAAAAGAAAAAAACATATTCATTAAACATTTTAAAAATATCCAAGAAAAAATTTCGTCGATTGTATCGCAATCAAAACCATCGACTGAATGGAAAAAAGATCTTTCCAGTGTACGAGAAAATTTAGATTCACTTTTTTTACAAAAAGAAGAGCTCATGCTAATGCTCCAAGAGGCTGGATTAGAACAAAAAATGCTAGAGCAACAAAAAACGATTGTTATTCACCAGCTTACAAAGCTTAAAAAAGAAGAACACCAGCTTCAGCAAAAACTTACCGTTCAAAAAAAATCTTCCGTGCAAGCAAAAAGCAAAGAACTCGCATTCCAGCTCGATAAACTGCAAAAAGAAAAAAAGAAGCACCAGGCAGAGTTCGAAAACACTCAAGAACAACTCGATTCTTTTCATCACACACAAAACAAACACAAAGACCAAATGGTCACCAGCCAAAAAACTATAACAATTCTTTCTAGTGAACTCAGAGATAAAGAATCAGATCACAACCAGGTTAGTATTGAATGTGCTCGACTAGAACAACGGTTAGAAGACTTAAAAATAGAAATCCAACAAGAAACCGCCAGTACTCTCCGAGAAAAAATAAAAAAAACCACTCGCCTATCAACATCAACCAGCCAGCTCGAAAGCATGTTGCCTAAAATTCATTCCCTAAAACGTCAACTTATTCAGATTGGAGAAATAGAAGAATCGGTACTCGAAGAATACAAAGAAACAAAAGAACGTTCGGACTTTCTTTCTCATCAAGCAGATGACCTTAAACGCTCGCATTCGCAGCTCTTAAAAATTATCTCCGCGCTCGACAATAAAATAGAAAAACAGTTCGCCATTAAATTTAAAACCATTAACACCCACTTTAAAAAATATTTTGCAACGCTCTTTCCTGGTGGAAAAGCTCAACTTTTGTATAAAAAGGTTTCACTTCAAAAAGAAACCCTAGAAGAAGAACAAGAGGAAACAGAAACACAAAAATCCGCTCAAACGCTGATAGAAATTCAGGCAGCGCCTCCGAACAAAAAAATTGCTAGTATTTCGGTTCTTTCTGGTGGCGAACGATCGCTAACCTCTATCGCCCTACTCTGCGCTATTATCGCCTCTAACCCTGCTCCGTTTGTTGTGTTAGACGAAGTCGATGCAGCTCTAGATGAAGCAAATTCCGAGAGATATGCAGCAATATTAAAAAAACTTTCTCACCTAACGCAGTTTATTACCATTACACACAACCGTGCGACCATGCAAAAAGCGAATATTTTATATGGCGTAACCATGGGACCAGATGCTTCGTCTAAACTATTTTCTGTAAAGCTGGAAGAGGTGTAATATTGACAAAACAAACTAAAATCGCTACACTCTGTTGGTTCTTAAATACTTTTCTCTTTACGTAATCGATACGACTTTTAAAGGACCATCGTCTTGTGTAAAAAGAAAAAATACGTACTATGGTTGCACTTAAATTGCAACGAATTGGGCGACATAAACGTCCGTTCTTCCGCATTATTGCGATAGATAAAAAAAGAGATCCGCAAGCACGAGCACAAGAAATTCTTGGACATTTCGACCCTCGAAACAGAAAAGAAACATTAGTGCTTAAGCAAGAAAGAATCGAATACTGGCTCAGTAAAGGAGCACAGCCAACAGGACCTGTTCATAACATGCTTGTAGATGCTGGAATTATAAAATCGGATAAAAGAAGCGTAACATCACTGTCTAAAAAGAAAGCCGCTGCTAAAGATAAATCATCAAAAGAAGATGCTCCGAAAGAAGAAGCAGCAGACGGAGAAGAAAAATCCGAGGAGCCAGATAAAGCTCCAGAGGAAACAAAACCAGAAGAAAAGAAAGAAGACCCCAGTCACTCCGCTGAAGCTTCCCAGACACTTTCTACGAAAGGTTGGGACAAGCCGGACGGGGCAAGCAAAAATAAGCCTAAAGAAGAGTCAAAAGAAGAAGTTAAAGAATAATTCAAAAAGCCCCGCGTAATGCGGGGGCTTTTATGTGCACTAAAAAATGGACAGGACACGGAAGAGGATCTATTCCCTCTCTTTGCATAAGGGAGGGGTAGGGAGGGTTTATTATATTCTGAAATAACTCCCCCTGCCCCCTCTTAGATAAAAAGAGGGGGAATACCCTCTCTCACTGGTTTATTACCTCTAGAGAATGGGTCATTCAAAAAAGATCCATTTTTTTCTTACTAACAAAACAGTAATAACAGCTCCCACCAACGGCCCAATCACAATATATACATTTGTATAATCAATAACATTTAAAAGCACCGCAATGCCGTACAGGGCAAGCATCCCCCACAGAGCCCACTTTTTCCATTTTAAAAGAAATATCGCACAAACTAATCCAACAACCCGAGCTAAAAAGCTTCCCCAAATAACTAACGCCGCTGCAGAAAATACAACCCCCTTAAGTGGTTCTGTTTCAAAAAACAAATAAATAAACCGGCCTATTGAAAGCGTATATACTATCAACAAAAACAAAAGCCATAATGTAAGCAGCACTCCCCTTTCTTTTTCCTGGGTTAATATATATTTTTCTTTCTTTTTTGTTTTCATACATACAGTATAGCGAAAATAAAACGTTCTGAACATCGTTTTTATTGTTTGACTCTCAAAACAAATCATACTATAATCGCTAGTGCGAGTATGTCTCGTATGTAGGCTCACAATTAATACTGATCGCGAGTGTTGCCAGTCTTATTGCATAAGAATCCAGGTGGCACAATTGATCACACTACCCGAATGGCAGAACAAGACCAGGATTTTCTCGAAGCGGTTGTAAAAGCGTTGGTTGATCACCCAGAAAAGGTTGAGGCCACACGCACTGTTGACGAGATGGGGGTACTTTTAACCCTCAAAGTTGATCCACAAGATATGGGTCAAATTATTGGCCGATCAGGTCAGACCGCACGAAGCATTCGAACACTCCTTCGAGTTGTTGGTGCAAAAAATAATGCGCGTGTAAACCTTAAAATAGAGGAACCAGAAGGCGGCCGACCAATGCCAGCAGCGCCGAAAGAAGCTGCGCCTGCAGCTGAGGAAGAAATCGACACCAGCGCTATCGATGACCTTAAAATCTAGCAACTATTCTCGTTATTAAGAGAACTAAAAAATCCGCGTATTGCGGATTTTTTAGTTAAATGATACACAATAGATATATGACATTCCATATCATAACCATTTTCCCCAACATTTTTGATTCGTATATAAACGAATCTATTTTAAAACGCGCGCAAGAAGCTGGTGTTGTTACTATTGTTATGCATGATCTTCGTAAATACGCGACCGATAAACACAAAACAACCGATGATACTCCTACTGGCGGTGGCCCGGGAATGGTGATGAAGCCAGAACCAATTTTTAATTGTTTAAAAGCTATTAGAGAAAAAGAAAACCCTGATTTTAAAATACAAAAAAAATCAAAAAATATCTTCTTTTCTGAATCCTCCCCTATTTTATTAATGACTCCACGAGGAAAACAATTTACCCAAAAAGATGCCCAGACCTTTGCAAGCAAAAAGCTTAATTCCGTCATTCTAATCTGTGGTAGATACGAAGGTATAGACCAGCGCGTACATGATTATATGATAGATTCTGAATTTTCTATCGGGCCCTATGTTCTTTCTGGCGGCGAATTACCGGCTGTAGTAATAACAGAAGCTATAACTCGCCTTCTACCTGGCGCGTTAGGCAATCCAGATTCATTAATTGAAGAATCATTTAGCAAAAAGCTTGCCCTGGCCGGAGCGGAGCGGAGTGCCGGGGAATACCCTCAATATACAAAACCCTCATCGTTCTCGCCTACAAAAGAACTCGAGTTAACCACTCCAGAAGTTCTTCTGTCTGGGAATCATGAAAAAATAAAAAAATGGCGCAACCAGCATTCTCAATAATATGAATATTTATTTAGTTCGACATGGCGAAAGCGAAGCAAATGCACAACAAGTAAAACAAGGAACCGATGGCAATCTTTCAGCAAAAGGAAAACAACAAGCAACATTTCTCGCCGAAAGACTCTCTCATATTCAACTAGAAAATATTATTTCAAGCCCAGTCCTTCGAGCTCAGCAAACAGCGGATATCATTAATAAAAAACTCAATCTTCCCCTTACCAACTCGCCCCTTTTTGTGGAACGAAAAACACCAACAGAACTTATTGGCAAACCGTTGCAATCGCCGGAGGTAACAAATGCCATGCAGAAAATGTACGATAACTATACAGATAATGACTGGCATTACTCAGATGAAGAAAACTTTTCAGACCTAAAAACTCGAGCAATTAACGGATTAAAAGAATTATCGAAATCGTCCTCAAAAAACCGCTTAGTTGTCACCCATGGCGCGTTTTTGAGAGTGCTTATTGCGTGTGTAATTATGGGAAATATGCTTACTTCAGCGGAATATTTAAAATTTAATAGCACGCTAAAAGCAACAAACACCGGTATTACGCTTATACGATACATCGACAATGAATGGCAGCTTATTATATGGAACGATCATTCGCACCTAGGGTAACCCTTGACAACCCCGATACCTTTCGTATATTATGTGTACTGCTCTTAGATAACAGGAATTTCGAACCAAACACGGCTACGTGTTTTTAATTTGAAGGCCTTTTTCACAAAGAGTATGCTCCCCACTGGAGCACAAGTATCGGAACATTGAAAACTGAAATGTAATAGACAACTCCAAACGTCAATTCAAAAAAAGTTAAATTTTAAAGCTGTGATGAGCTTTCTTTAAAACGTAAATCATCACATTTTCATGAGAGTTTGATCCTGGCTCAGGATGAACGCTGGCGGCATGTCTTAGGCATGCAAGTCGAACGATCCACTTCGGTGGAGAGTGGCAGACGGGTGAGTAACACATTGGTAACCTACCTCTAACAAAGGAATAACCCGAAGAAATTTGGGCTAATACCTTATACTCTTTTCTCTCATATGAGTGAAAAGGAAAGCTCCGGCGGTTAGAGAGGGGCCTATGGTCCATCAGCTTGTTGGTAAGGTAAAAGCTTACCAAGGCTATGACGGATAGCGGGTGTGAGAGCATGACCCGCCTCAATGGGACTGAAACACTGCCCATACTCCTACGGGAGGCTGCAGTCGAGAATCTTCCTCAATGCGCGAAAGCGTGAAGGAGCAATGCCGCGTGCCGGAAGACGCCTTTCGGGGTGTAAACGGCTTTTATGTGGGAACAAACTTCGGTTGAGTGTACCACTTGAATAAGAGGTTGCTAACTCTGTGCCAGCAGCAGCGGTAATACAGAGACCTCAAGCGTTATCCGGATTTATTGGGCGTAAAGGGTCCGTAGGCTGTTTGCCAAGTTTCTCGTCAAATTTTACGGCTCAACCGTAAAACTGCGAGGAAAACTGACAAACTAGAGACTGGGAGAGGCAAGCGGAACGGCTGGTGTAGGGGTAAAATCCGTTAATATCAGCCGGAACACCAAAGGCGAAGGCAGCTTGCTGGAACAGTTCTGACGCTAAGGGACGAAAGCGTGGGTAGCGAATGGGATTAGATACCCCAGTAGTCCACGCCGTAAACGATGGGTACTAGCTTTTGGGAGTATCGACCCTCCCAGAGGTGCTTATAACCAAGCTAACGCGTTAAGTACCCCGCCTGGGGAGTACGGTCGCAAGACTAAAACTCAAAGGAATTGACGGGGACCCGCACAAGCGGTGGAGCGTGTGGTTTAATTCGATACTAAGCGGGGAACCTTACCAGGACTTGACATCGATCTGCAAACCCTAGGAAACTAGGGCTCTTTCGAAGGTGATCGACAGGTGCTGCATGGTTGTCGTCAGCTCGTGCTGTGAAGTGTACCGTTAAGTCGGGAAACGAGCGCAACCCCTATATTGTGTTATTTTTCCACAATAGACTGCCCTGGTTAACAGGGAGGAAGGTGGGGACGACGTCAAATCAGCATGGCTCTTACGTCCTGGGCGACACACGCGCTACAATGGGTAAAACAACGAGTTGCCAAACCGTGAGGTGGAGCTAATCTCTTAAATTTACCCTCAGTTCGGATTGAAGTCTGCAATTCGACTTCATGAAGTTGGAATCGCTAGTAAACGCGTATCAGCCACGGCGCGTTGAATACGTTCTCGGGTCTTGTACACACCGCCCGTCACGTCAAGGGAGCCGATAGCACCCGAAGCCCCTTCTTTACGAAGGGATCAAGGTGAGATCGGTGACAGGGACGAAGTCGTAACAAGGCATCCGTAGCGGAAGCTGTGGATGGATCACCTCCTTTCTAAGGAGTTATCATGTCCTTTCATTAGGACAAGGTCGGCTCTCATCTTTTTTCTAAAGATGAAGAGTGAATTGGTCACCTCGTTACGAATTTGCTTTTAGCAAATAAGTACGAGGTACACGGGTTGTCTATTACTTTTCAGCGTTCAATGCACTACAATCCCCTTTTGGGGATTTTTTGTTTGCACAATAAAAAAACACCGCACATGCGGTATTTTTTTGGAGCGGGTAGCGGGAATCGAACCCGCATCTTCAGCTTGGAAGGCTGACATAATGAGCCATTATACTATACCCGCTCGTCGGAATTTCACTTCGGCTTCCATATCCACGTAAACGTGAATATTTTCAGCCTTCGTAAATTCCTCCTCTTCAGATGAAATGATGCATTTCATCTGGTAAAAATATTTGAACTAGTTTGGTATCCACGTAAACGTGAATACTGCACCTTGCGCCTGCTCCTCCTTTTAAAAAGGAATGCTGCATTCCTTTTTTATAGCTACACATCCGAATAGAATTCGAATGCTATCAGCTTACGTACATTCCTCCTCTTCAAAATAAAATGAGAGCATTTTATTTTGTGAAGATACAAGGCGCTTCTCTCCTTGTTTTTACAAACCCTAGCATACTCAAAATACTTCTATTTGTAAACCCATTACTCCTTTTTGATACATAAACTCTCTTTTTTCGTCATCCAGAGAAGACTGCATGTCGACGAAGGATCTCTGAAGTTTTGGAACAAAAGAAGCCAGAGATTCTTCGCCTGATGCAGGCTCTGAATGACGAGAAAAACCCCCAGCCAAACAAAACATGGCAGTTGTCTGCCATGTTTTTTGTTTTCAATAAAAGATGCACTATACCTTTGGTGCTGCTGGTTTTGAACCACTTGTACCACAACAATCTTTCTTCATGGTTACTAATGCGTAAAGTGCGGAAAGTCCTACTAAAATATTTACGATTCTTGCAACAGTATCTCCGAGTTTAGCGATAAGATCCATGTCTACTATTCCGATTACTCCTAAATTTAAACCACCAATAATAAGGAGAATCCATGCAATCATACTAATTGGATTACTTTTACCCATAATTTCACCCCCTTTCTTTGGGTTAATAACATATTTATATCTTAAAGAAATTATACCACATTCACTCATTAAATATAAATGAAAGCTTAACTTTTCCCTCTTCATGACCTTGCATATACAATCTTTTTCTGGTACTGTATCTTACGTATTTACGCACTCTGTGGGCGTATAGCTCAGTTGGTTAGAGCGCGTCACTGATAATGACGAGGTCCATGGTTCAAATCCATGTACGCCCACAGAGTGTATAATGCTATACTTGATATTACAAAGTAAAATGCACTCTCTTGATTATAAATATGAATGCACCATTCATATTTAAGAGGAGACGCAATGTGAACGGCGGAGTGACTTTCCAATCTTTGATTGGAAACACGTAGCTGTGAGCATTGTGGCGACGTGCCGGGGTAGCTCAGTGGTAGAGCGAGGGCCTGAAGAGCCCTGCGTCGTCAGTTCAATTCTGACTCCCGGCACATTCAAAAAATGGTTACTAAAAAAGTGAATGCATCATTCACTTGCCCTCACAAAATAAAATGCTCTCATTTTATTTTGAAGAGGAGGAATGCGCGGAAGATAATCACATACTACAAATATGAATGCATCATTCATATTTGAGAGGAGGAGCAGACGCAAGGTACAGTATTCTTTTCCTAAAAGGATACTGTGCCTGGAGTCTTGCTCCGACGAGACGGGCTGTAGCGCAGTTGGCTAGCGCACTCGCTTTGGGAGCGAGGGGTCGTGGGTTCGAGTCCCACCAGCCCGACCATAAGAATATTCGCCGTAAGCGAATATTTTTATTTACAGTACTCCTCTATTTCAGTAGGATTACCTCACCACCTATGACGCTTATTAAAAAGATATCACTTCAAACTGGTATTCAAATAGCAGGAAAAGCATTATCAACACTTATCGGCATTGTTGCGCTTTCTTTGCTTACACGAATGCTCGGGGCCGACGGCTTTGGCCGATTCCACACCATCACTGTATTTGTAAGCTTTTTTGGTGTGGTTGCAGATTTCGGGCTGTATCTGCTAGCTCTTAAAGATCTTTCTGCTCCAGATCAAAACGAATCAACCACCTTTTCCAAACTATTAGGATCACGAATCGTACTAAGCTCATTTTTTTATCTTCTTACCCCAGCAATAGCACTTCTATTCCCTTATTCCCCTGCGATTCTATTTGGCATAGTGCTTACAGCCCTCATGAATATATTTAACAGCATCTCGCAACTTTCGACTGCTGTTTTCCAAAAACATTTCGCCACTCACCGAATAGCTACCGCAGAAATAATCGGCAGACTTATTTTACTCGCAATTCTTTTTTACGCCTCAACAAAAACAGAAGCCAATTTAACCTGGGCATTACTCGCAATTGTTGTTGGCTCTTTTGTAAGCATGGTGTTGCACCTTTCCTTCTTAAAGAAATTTATTAAACTTTCAATAACCATAAATATACAAAGTCTTAAAAAAATTCTTTCTTCAAGCTGGCCAATAGCACTCTCTATATTTTTTAGCCTTATCTATTTTAAGACCGACAGCATTATTCTCTCACTTTTTCGTCCAACACACGAAGTTGGGTTATACGGAGTTCCGTACCGCATACTCGAAACTGCGATTGCCATCCCTATTATTATTATGGGGCTATTCCTTCCTCAACTTTCTCAACTTTGGCACGAAAAAAATATTCATCAATTTAAACAAACCCTCAACAGCGCATTCAAATTCATTATCTTTCTTGCAGCTCCTCTGGTTGGTGTTTCAATCCTTGTTGCAAAACCACTTATGCTATTGCTCGCTGGTGAACAATTTGTTCAAGAATACAACAGCTTAAACGATCTTTCTTATATATTTATTTTATTAACAATTGCGACCGCCGTTATTTTTATCGGTGCAATATTTTCTCAACTTATCGTAACCATTAACTCCCAAAAAGCCATGCTAAAATGGTACATTATTATTGCAATTGTTGCTCTGTCTCTCTATATACTTCTTATCCCTCTTTACAGCTATTATGCTGCTGCATTTATTACCATTGGCGCAGAACTTTTTGTTGGAATCGCCGCCTACTTCCACGTCCGTAAAAAAATTAACTATATTCCCGATCTTTCTTTTGGGTTAAAATCAATACTTTTCGCAGCCATCCCTACCGTAGTGCTAATCCCGCTGGCATTCCAGCTTATTCCTGCTATTCTTCTTTACACTATTATATACGGTGCTTCTCACTGGCTTACAGGCTCGTTCGCTAGCAACACATAACAGCCTATGACTCCGTTAATTATTATCTCTACTAAAATTCCCCAAGAAAAGATATCGTATCTTTCTTTTTTGACAGAAAAACTTATAGAAAACGATATTAACACTACCCTTCTCCACCACCCAGCCCTTACATTTTCAAAAAAGATAAAACACGGCAACATATTCCAACTAACCAATATAGATTCTTCGTTTCTTTCTCTTCTTTTTTTACCATTCCTTCTCTTAATCCAAACTATTCGGCTTGCGCGCTATGCGTTTGTGTATAAACCAACAACACTAATACTTGCAACAACCACCGACCAACTTTTATTTACTCTTCCTGCAAAACTTTTTCGTATTCCCACCTACTGGATATTCCCACAAACACCGCCTCGACTCTTCCGTCCACTTTGGAATATTACCAGCAGCCATGCAACCACCATTTTAGATTTTCCATCACTCGCACAAATATTCCATCTTTCTACAAAAAAAATAGTTATCATCCCGGCTGTCATTTTTTCTAAACAACAAGAATTACCAACTCAATCGCTTCCACATACACAACAGCAGCGATTTATTCTAGGAACCGCCGGCCCACTCACCCTAGAAAGTGGGATTGAATATATTATTAAAGCAATACCTTTAGCGCGAGAAATTCTTCCAGACATTCAACTTATTGTTGTTGGAGATGGCCCAGAAAAAAGAAACTTACAATGGCTTATATCTCAACTTGGATTAAAAGAACATATCAGATTGGTTGGCGATCATCAACGAGAAAAATGGATGAAGCATTTTAACCTTTTTCTGTTTACCCCAACTCACTCGCTTGTTTCTCATACCCCGCTGTTAGAGGCTATGAATGCTGGCTGTCCTGTTATTGCAACCGACCTTCCAACAACCAGAGATATTATAGCTCCCTCAAAACAAGGCATTCTGGTACCCAGTATGAATAGCGAAATGATAGCCCAAGGAATGATTAATCTTTTTAACCATCCAGATTGGCGCAAAACAATGGGCGGGCTTGCTCGTAAAAAAATTCAAGACCAATTTTCTTTAGAAAAAACAATCCAATCGTTTGTGCAGATTTTTTCCCAATCATAGATCAGTTCAACTTCATTTCTAAAACTTAAAAAACATCATTCTGCTTGCCCCGTCCTTGTGATGGGGAGCATCAGCGAAGAATCTTCATTACAGACATGTAACCTGCAGGTGTCATCCCGGGCTTGATCCGGGATCCATGTCATCTGTTGTTTCTATAAACATCCTGAATTCCGGGTCTAGCCCGGAATGACGAAACAAAACGTGTAACACTGGAGGTGCCTTATCGTCTAAAATATGCCAACTTCGTGTCTCTGGTTTGCTATGATATACTAAGAGCTAGTCGCGACATATTTTGCTTATGATTTCTCAAAAAAAACTTTACCTAAGAATATTCTTCTCATTTTTTTTGACCATCCTCCTTGTTCCATCGAGTTTAGAGGCGGCTTCTTTTAATAAAAATTTTATTGTCTCCGACTTCGATCAATTCGACAAAAACTCGCTGTCTAAATCTGCTATCCAAACATTTCTTCAGAGTAAAAACTCGGTGCTTGCAACCACCACCGACCTGTTTAATGGCGCAGTAAAAAAAGTATCTCAAATAATTTGGGAGGTAGCACAAGAACAAACCATCTCGCCTAAATTTATTCTCTCTAAACTCCAAAACGAACAAGGTTTAATAGAAAGAGCCTCTGCAACCCAAAAAGCACTTGATTGGGCGATGGGATACTCTTGTTTTGGTGGTACGTGTAACGAAAAATATAAAGGTATAGGAAAACAAATAGACGCTGGCGCAACCACCTTCCGCATCTACACAAACGAAGCCAGCCGGTTTTCGTACAAAGTGGGCAAAACATCTACTACCTCCGACGGCTATAGCGTAACACCTCAAAATCAGGCGACAGCAAACTTATATATTTACACTCCGTTCCATGGCTCGGACAGCGGAATCGGTGGGAATTATTCTTTTTGGAAAGTCTGGACTCGGTATTTTGGAAAACAAAAATACCCAGACGGTACTGTGTTGCGAAACAGCAATGGCTCGCTTTGGAAAATTCAGAACGGCGAAAAAAGAGAATATATTTCTAAAACAGCATACCTAGAACACAGCAGATTAGAAGATGCCATTTTAGTAGAAGACGAAACCATCGCTTCTTATCCTGCTGGCGCTGCTATAAAATTCGCAAACTACTCTCTATTAAAAGACACCACTACCTCTAAAATTTATCTTATCGACAGAAACGTAAAAAGACACATCACCACCCCAGAGGCGCTTAGAAAACTTGGATTTAACCCAGAAGAAATACAGAATGCAACAACCGCAGAATTAGCTTCCTATCGAGATGGTTTTCATATAGATGAATCTGCAATAAACCCAACCGGAGAGTTAATAAAAAACACGTCTACCGGAGAAATCTTCTTTTCTCAGAACGGATTTAAATACCAACTTATAGACACCACCGTACTCGAGCTTAACTATCCTTCTCGGTCTGCACGTTCGGCTTCCTCAACAGAGTTAAACGCACTTTACCCTGGTTCTCCTCAAAAATTAAAAGACGGATTACTTATCCGAGATTCAAACGGTTCGGTATATATAACTTCGAAGGGTTTAAAGCTACCAATAGCAAACGAATACACCTTTAACGAACTTTTTGGCGCCGCAAGAATGGATGCCGTTACTCTTGTTCCACAATCGGTAATAGCCCTTCATTCCACTGGCGATGCAATCGAGCTTATAGAAAATATTCCAGATCCAATTGCACCAGAAATAACAACACCAACTACTCCCTCGCAAGCCGCAACATACAAAGCAGTGTGGAATTCTACAGACGCTAAAAAAAGGCTCTCCCCCGGTGAGGTTGCTACCGTAAGTATAAGTTACATAAACAACGGAACAGGCATTTGGAAAAATAATAACGTTTATATTGCGGCAACCACAGAGGGCGGCGAAACAACACCATTAAAGCATGCCTCGTGGGGCAAAAATAACGGCGGATTTATCCCACAGGAAACGTCTGTTGGCTCTAAGAGCATCGCCACATTTAGTTTTAACGTCCAAGCACCCGCAACCGCAGGAAACTATCCCCTTCATATCCAGTTAACGCGATTAGACAGTGTTGGCAACATATCTATTGTACCTGGCGGACTTGTTACTATCCCTATCTCGGTTGTTACAAACGATTATGCTGCAAGTATTGTATCGCATACGCTTCCGGTGGCTGTACGAAACACATGGAGCACAATCCCTATCGAAGTAGAAATAAAAAACACCGGCACAAAAGCATGGACAAAGAAAAAAGTCGCATTAATAATAGAAAACCACCAAGGCAAACAAAGTCCTTTCTACGATTCAGCTGATTGGCTTAATGCGAGTATTGCTGCGGTTCCAATAGAAAACACCACTACTATTCAACCAGGCAAAACCGCGACCTTTAAATTCACCTTAAAGACCAGCGGAATTCCAAAGGGAATTCAAAAACTTAAAATGAATATAGAGTTGAAAGATGTTAACAAACCAGTATTGCTTAATGCCCAAAATACTTTTGAACGATATATACGAATAGACTAGTACATGAAAGAAAAAGAATTTAAAAAAAGAATACAGAAAAATAAATACCAAGTATTCTTTTTTTGTTCACCCGTAGGATTCCCCTTCTGGTTTGCCGTTCATGCCTGGGTAGTAACAAACGACAACGGCATTATTCACCGATGGGAGATTAGTGCGTTTTCAAATTCTGGTAAAAAACACGGCAAACTTCTTTATAGAAATGCCACTCTCCCCTGGAATGGAATAGAGCTTATAAAAATAAAAGGCATGCCACGGTTTCCGAGTATTTTTATAGACGTTATCTCTGGTGGAAAAAATTCTTTAGCACACAAAATGGTTACGTTTATAAAAAACACTCCTAAAACCTACCCATATACAAACACCTATCATCTTATTCCAGGCCCAACCAGCAACACCTACATTCAATGGATATTAAACCACTTCCCTAAAGCAACAATTAAACTGCCCTGGAATGCCTTTGGCAAAAACTACCGAAAAAAAGGCTCATAATGACTTAAAATAAACGGCTCACTCAATGAGCCGTTTATTTTAACTTAATTAGACCACCCCTTAATCCCCTCCTTCTAAAGGAGGGGACCTGCATATCTCCTCCTTGCATAGGCCTGCCCGCCAATGCCAGGCTTTGGCAGGCGGGAGGAGATACAGAGGGGGGTTATTTTCAACGGCTCATCTCGTGAGCCGTTAAAATATTGATTTTTTTATCGTTTTTTAGTACTGTTTAGCCTAATAGCAATGCATCTCCCCATAAAAACGGTGGGCGCAGGATCTTCACTGTTTTATAAAATGAAATGCATCATTTCATTTTAAGAGGAGGGATGTCAGAGTGGTCGAATGTGCTGCATTCGAAATGCAGTGTCCCTTTACCGGGACCGGGGGTTCGAATCCCTCTCCCTCCGCATTGTTATTTTAAAAAGGGATGAGAAGCAAGGTGCCCCGAAGGGGGTAAATCCCTCTCCCTCCGCATTGTTATTTAAAAAGGGATGAGAAGCAAGGTGCCCCGAAGGGGGTAAATCCCTCTCCCTCCGCATTGCTATTTAACAAAAAAGACCCGTTAGGGCTCTTTTTTATTTACCTAAAGACAATTGACAACATCAATAAAATCATGGGATAAGTATAGGTCGCATAGAAGCTTATTCACCAAGGAAGGAGTAAGAAAATGCGATACTTGCTCGTTCCTAGCTGCGGAATTAAGAAGAAAAACAAACTCGGGCCGAAGACAAGGGCTCGACTAGAACTTGCGCTCCGTCTCTGGAGCACAGGTAACTTCGACAGGTTTATTGTAACAGGAGGAATCTTTCGCCCAAAAAGGAAACAGACTGTCTCTGCAGGCAGACTTATGGCGAGTTGGCTCTGTTCCAGAGGAATCCAGCCGGGTCTAATTCTTTGTGAAGAGGAATCGCTCGATACGTACCAAAACATCTCTGGAGCGCTTGCGCTTATAGCGTCTCAACTCGACTATTGGCCAGAGATTACCGTGGTAACCAACTGGCAGCATCTGCTCCGGTTTCGGCTAACATTCCTCTGGGCTCACGGAAAACTAATCCGTGGAGTCGCCATGCCAGTCCCGAGTCCATTCGATCCAAAGGCCTGTGTGCTCGAATGGGGAATGCTGCTGGTGCACCTAATCGACCGCAACGGAACCGGCCGAATAGTCGCGCGCAACAGGCGCAACCGCACCTACCCTAAAAGTGCCCGCACCGAAACTTCGACTTCCCCGGCCTCGCTTGGTTAAACCCTCGTGAGGTCGCTTTCATTTATATATAAACACTAACTCTTTTCCAACAACTTGTTTACAAATACTTCCGCTAAATTTATATTATTATTTCTAAAGTATCCATTAAACAAACAACTTCTGTTCATCTCTAACAAGTACAACTTCCCTCCACTCTCCACGACATCTAACCCAACAAAATCGAAATTCTTTTTTTCTGTAATCTTTTTTACAAACTCGATTACGTCTTGAGATAATTCTTCTGTCCCAAGGGTTCGCACTCTTGAAGTTTCTGTTTTAGAACTTTTTAACGATGCTGTTGTAAGTATTTCATCAAAAAGCACGTACACTCTATATTCTTTATTTATTTTTAATTTTTCTTGAACAATATATTCAGAGAGATCATCACTTTTTAAATCTTTCGAATGAAACACAATACCTTCAGATCTACTCGATATTCTTTTCTTTGTAATACTATCCGCAGAATCAACAGCTTCCAAGCTCTCTAACACTTTTGTTGATGGCATAAACTCCTTCAACACCAAATACTGATTCCATTTGTCTTCAAAATAAATATCTTCAACCGATTCAAGACTATCTATAATATAAGCATCTCCCTTATTATCTAAAATCGTTTTAATCTTTTCTTCGGCATTTGTTTTATCAAATTCATAATTAAAAGGATCTCGTATATATATATAATCGTATCCCTCCGAAACTAGCTTTTCTTTTAACATTGCAATGTCTTCATGGAAAAAAAAGACATCTATTTCTAATTTTTTCTTTACTTTCTGGGTTAAAAACAAAGATAAAGAAATATCGTTTACCGTGGTTACAAGTAACATTTTTTTCATAAAAATAGCCATTTAATACATATTAAATACTACATGTTATCCCTCAAAAAATCTATATAATCAGCCCTCGACAAAAAGTGGTATTTAAGGTACTTTGGTACGGCTATTCAGACAGCCATTTTTTTTATATAATAAAGAAACTATTCACTAATATACGAATCTAGCTCAAATATACAAATGCGAAAAAATGAATGAAATGGCTCTCGTTTGTATATTTGCGCACATTTGTATATTCGAGACTACTCTTATGAAAATTCGTAAAGCAATCATCCCTGTAGCAGGCTTTGGAACCAGGTTTTTGCCTGCAACAAAGGCTCAACCAAAAGAAATGCTTCCGGTTGTAGATAAACCGGTTATTCAATATATAGTAGAAGAGGCAGTAGAATCGGGTATCACCGATATTATTCTTGTTACCAGCGACAACAAACGCGCAGTAGAGGACCACTTCGACAGAAACTTCGAACTCGAGTATCGACTAAAAGCAAAAGGTAAAACAGATGCATTAAAAGAAGTGCAAAATATTTCAAAACTCGCAACCTTTACCTACGTCCGCCAAAGCGAGCCATTAGGTGATGGACATGCAATTTTGCAGGCAGCACATTTAGTTGGCGACGAACCTGTTGCGGTTTTGTTTGGAGACGACATTGTTGCGAACGAAAAAGAACCGTGTTTAAAACAGCTCATGAACGCATACGAAAAATACGAAAGCCCTGTAATAGCAATCGAAGAGGTTCCAGAGAGCGATGTCTCAAAATATGGTATTATAAAAGGAACCCAAAAAGAAGATAGGGTTCAACAGATAGAAGAGTTAGTAGAAAAACCAGACCAAGATAAAGCGCCTTCTAATTTGGCTATTATCGGGAAATATATTATTACACCAGAAGTGCTTTCGGCTCTTAAAGAAGCCACGCCAAGCGACGACGGTGAAATAAGATTAATAGACGCTCTAAAGTTGGTAGTAAAAAATACTCCTATCTACGGCTATCAATTCCAAGGCACTCGATACGACTGCGGCAGTAAATTAGGATTCCTTAAAGCAACCGTAGAATTCGGACTTACCCACAACGAGCTTAACGGCGAATTTAAAAAGTTCATCCAAGAAAAAAAGTAGCGATCCGAATGTACGAATACATCCGAATGACCCGAAACCCCTAGTGAAAAATTGTGATTTCAAATTTTGGAATTTCCTTCCTCTCCCCATGCTTGTCGCATTAAAAAAATTAAGCCCACTCTTTATTGCTCTTGTAGCACTTGTTTTTATTGGTGCCGGCTGCACAAAAGACACTGGGATTACTCCAAAACGTGCAAGCTTAAGTTATTGGCGCGTATTCGACGACTCCTCCACCATAGACCCAATTATACAAGCGTATCAGGCGCTTCATCCTTCGGTTAATATTTCTT
>Ga0233431_1003240_pt1 | contig 20131 bp, 24 predicted proteins | sample SI_118_April2016_FD_179867 | JGI IMG/M metagenome (GOLD analysis project Ga0233431, IMG submission 179867) | Seawater microbial communities from Saanich Inlet, British Columbia, Canada - SI_118_April2016_200_MG | ecosystem: Environmental > Aquatic > Marine > Inlet | place: Canada: British... | reverse complement strand
AACCTGTAATAGCGACTTTTGCTCCGCCTGCTTCCAGCACTTTAACTAAGAATGCTGTTTTTGGCTCAACATGTAAAGCCATGCCAATAGTTATTCCTTGTAGAGGTTTATTTTTCTCAAAATCAGCTTTAATCTGACTTAGAATTGGCATAAACTGCGAGACCCATTGAATTCTTGATTTTCCATCCATACAATCACTTCTGTATAGTTCGAATATAAACTTTATTAAAGAACCTGTGGGCCGTTTTTTTGGATCACTTTCGTGGATATTTCTGTTGCGAACTGTGCGCACTGTTTCCAGTCTTTGCCTTCCAGATAGGAATGAATAAAGGCTGCTTTGTATGAATCCCCAGCACCTGTTGTGTCAACTATTTTTTCTGGTTTCATAGCTGGCACATAAATTTCTTCTTCTCTGGTAAGAAGATAGCTTCCATCTGGTCCGCGAGTCTCAACTATAATTTTTATTGATGGGAACAATAAAAGTATTTCTTTTAGATTTTTTATTTCTAACCGCTTTAAAACTTCGCTGGCTTCGTTGTCGTTCATCATTAGTAAATGGGTGTTCTGGAAAATTTCCTGTAAATCTTGTTTTTTGTATACCACAACATCTTGACCGACATCAAAAACAATTAAAAAGTCCTTTGAATATTTTGATGATATTCGTTTATTAAAATCAGGAGAAGCAGTTGCCATATGAATTACCGATTTTTTTGTTATCTGTAATTCAGGAATTTCAAACTCTGGGAATTTGGAAGAAGCTCCCCAATAGAAAAACATTAATTGTTGCTTTTGTTCATTATTGAACAAAAAAGCAGTTGGCATTTGATCGTTTACGAACTTAGCATGCGATATATCAATTCCGTCTTCTTTTATTTTTTTCTCATATCCACTTGAGGAAAAATCATTTCCTAGAAGAGTTATTAAAGAAACATCATGACCTAATTTTTTGTAAGCATAAGCTGTGTTGGCTGCTCCGCCTCCGTGGATAATATTATATTTTTGTATTGGACGTGATTGATTTACTTTTGGAAAATCATTAACGTGGAATATCCTATCAATTATCGTGTGACCAGTTACATAAATCATTTTAAAAACCTCCCCAAACCTGTGTTTTGTTTTTTTGTTACTTCTTGCAGTGCTTTTTCTATACGCTCAAAAGAAAACTCGTATTTATCTACTAACATGCTAATTATTTTTTCTTTTTTCGGAGTGGAAAATTCAATATCAAAATCATTTGCAGGAGGGAATTTGAAAAAATTAAAAACTGTTTCTGCTGACGTGCCTGACCATTCTACTTTTTCTAGTACTGCTTGTAAAGTTTTTTCCTGTTTTACTAACTTAAGTGCTTTTTTTGGACCATAGCCATGTATACCTGGATTAAAATCAGTACCAATCAGCATCCCTACTATAATTAATTGATCTTGTGTCAATTTAGAAGCTTCTAAAAGTTCTTTTAAAATTATAATTTCTGGTTTAATGTCCATGTATATATTTTTTCTCGGAACTTTGCGCTTGCCCGTCATATTTAGATAACGAACTAATCGTTTAGTTCCAAACAATAATGCATCTGCATCTTGTGAAGCTGTTGCAAACACTTTATCTGTTTTGCATAAATGAGAACACTGTGCTTCACCTTCTGATGGTGCTTGGATAACTGGAATTCCTAGAAGGGTTAATAATTGTTTACTTTGTTCTTTCATTTCAGAAGTTAATCTGCTAGTTCCTTGGGCAGCGGTTTTAGCTGCTTCCATATCACCAGCTTCTAAAGCAGTTCGCCACTTTGCACGAGCTTCTTGTTTTTTTTCTGCTCGTTGTTTAAGCACATATTTAAATTCTGGAGGACGCCCATCAAAAACATAAACTGGTTTTATTCCCATTTTCATTAAACGAGTAGTTCTATAGAATAATCCTGACAGATGAGAAGTTGTTTCTCCACCACTGGTTTGTAAAGGAGTGCCATCTGCTTGTCTAATAGTTGAAAGGAATTGATATATCCAGTTGTAGGCATCAATAGCTATTTTTTTCCCAGCCAAATACTCTAGTTCAATATGTCGCCTCTCGATTAGAGAGGTTATCTTAACTCCCATCCTAGAATTAGTTAGCTATGATATAAATTACTTCTTAATTTTCTCTACTGCGCTGTTCATAGCAGAAACTATATCATCTATCTGTTGATCTGACAAGCCATGGCTCTTTAATCCGTCTTCTATTGTTTCTTGCTGTGCTCTAGGACAACCTACACAACCTATGCCTGCTCCCATTAGAACTGGAATTGCGTCAGGATATTTCTGCAAAATTTCGCCTATTATCATTTTTTTAGTTATCATGTGAAACCTTCCTCCATTTGGTTCGTTTCACGTACTGAAAACTTTTTAATCATATCATTTAAGTTTTCAATCATGTGAAACCTTCCTCCATTTGGTTCGTTTCACGTACTGAAAACTTTTTAATCATATCATTTAAGTTTTCAATCATGTGAAACCTTCCTCCACGTTTGTTCGTTTCACGTACTGAAAACTTTTTAATCATATCATTTAAGTTTTCAATCATGTGAAACCTTCCTCCACGTTTGTTCGTTTCACAGGCTGTTTAACCTGTGCAATATGTAAAATGTTAAACATTGACATCTTATCACCGGAAGAAGTGTTGTATGTTATATGATATAAAGACTTCTATGAACGAACCAATAAGAATAAACATCACTGCTACTCCGAACAACCCAGCTGCTATTTTTAATAATTGGTTGCTCTCCTTAGAAAAAGGTTGGTATTTCATGACAGCTGCTGAAATAAATGCACCTGCTATTGCTCCATAAAAATATGCTATGACTTCTGGTATTAAATGAAGGGCAAAATATGAAATTCCCATTCCTAGTCCGGAGAAAAATGCAAATTCTGTTCCAGCTGTTTTCAACCTAAAAATTATACTTCCTACTGCAACTCCGATTATAGATGCGTTCCAAGAAAGAATGAATAATGAACCTGCACCAAAAACAAAACTCATTATACAACACAAGAGCACTAGTCTGATATTGTTATAAGCTATTTGATGAAGCAAGTCTCCAGAAACAGCTGATCCTGTTGCCAAATTAGTAGCTCTTCCAAGTTGTTCTAAATTCCAAATCTGTTCTGCGAAAATATTCGAAAGCATTTCCTGTGGTAATATTGAAAACCAAACAGCTACACCCAATGACATTCCTAAAAATAGAAAAATATAATTCTCTGCTAATTTAAAATTCAATTTGAAAATGTCCCAATTACTCTTTGAATGAAGTTCTTTTATTCTAAGGTCTTTGAAATATTGTGTAAATATGAAAATACACGGAATTGTCATAAATGCTACAACTACCATGCTCGGTGAACGAGGGAAAATCGAACTTGATATCAATATAGCTATTGTCGAATAAAGAAATCCAGAAAGTAATAGATGCTTCGGATTTTCTTTGACAGTGAGTAAATATTCCATTACCATGGTTAACATTATGTTTGGGGTATTTAAATCTCTCGTAGGGCTTCTATTAATCCGTTTTTTACTTCGTCGCTTGCTTCAAATCCCAATGCGTTTTTAAATCGCTTTTGACCAGAAGGATCCATAAAACCTTTTGAGATTGTTATTATTTCAGTTTCACCGTCTTCTGTTTTTGCTTTTTTTCTTGCTATTTCCAAGAATTTATTATTTCCAAAAGGTATTTCTTTTGCGTTTACAGTCTCGAATTCTACCATGTTCAACCTACCTCCATATTCTCTAATTGAATACACAATGAACATTAGCTCACAAATATTCAATATGTTTATATTTTAATTAAATGCTTTTTAATTCACAAATATTTAATATACATCCAAAATTTCTATGAATATTAAATTACGCTAACAGAAACTATATCTATGCTGGCTACATTATCTATATTTTTTATAAAATCTTCTATTTTATCTGTCCCACCAGCATCTTCTGTAAGTATCAGTATATCTAAAGATTTTAATCCGAATGCTACAGGGGTTGTTTTAGAATCTTCTACATGATATTCTGCTTTTATCTTTTCTAGCACATTATCTAGATTGACATCTGGATTCTCTGGCATGATCTTTATAGAAATTCCTACTTTTCCCATTTAAGGTCCCTCGAATTCACATTTTTTGCATTTGTATTTGGTTACTAAGTTTTTACACTGTCTGCATCTTATTATTGTTGTTTCTGAGCAGTTCGGACACTTGAATTTTACAAATTTTTCCTGTCCTATGAGCCCTATTCCACAACTTGAGCATGTAATGTTCATATTATCATCCTATAAGTTATATTTAACAAGGTTTAACGTATTTAAACGTAAGGGTACCAGCGTTCCCTTACCAACCCATGCAACCAATAATTATTGAAAAAACTGGTGCTCCTGCCGAGATTTGAACTCGGGTCTCAAGGTCCGCAACCTCGTATTCTATCCATTGTAGAGCCCTTTCAGTTTTTCTTTTTTCAAAAAGAAAAGGGCTTAGCTATACTACAGGAGCATCCCTGTAAATTATTATTAGAACATAAATAATATATATCTTCGATCTTAGTGTTAATTATGAGTATATTATTAGAAATCATATTTGCATTCTGGGTGCTTCTTCCTGCATATGCAGCTAATATGTTCCCTCCGCTTGTGGGTGGGAAAATACCAATAGATGGTGGAAGGAAAATGAAATCTGGTAGAATTCTTGGAGATGGTAAAACCTGGGAAGGGTTTTTATTTGGTCTCTTTGTTGGAACATTAGTTGGGCTAGCTGGGGCATATTTGAGAATTCCAATCAACTCTATGTATGGTATAGAACTCCCTACAATGAATGTACTCACTGCATTTTTAATTCCATTAGGGGCTTTGATAGGTGATATGGGTGGAAGCTTCATTAAAAGAAGATTTAAAATGCCTCGTGGTGGGGATGCTCCGTTTTTAGATCAGTTGGATTTTTTAATGGGTGCACTGCTTTTTTCTTTCTGGTTTATAGAAATAAGTGCTGTGATGATTATAGTGATGTTTGTAGCTACGCCAATACTGCATAGGTTGAGTAATATTGTTGGTTTCTGGTTGAAAGTTAAAAGGGAACCGTGGTAGCACCTTTTTATTGGAAACCTTTTTATGGGTTCTATTGATGAAAAAAGCTTTAGCAAAAATGAATTTTTTATGGGTTCTATTGGATCAAAAAGATTAATCAAAAACTGAGCAAAAAACAGCATCGAAAAGAATTTTTAATTGAGTTTTTCTATCCCCAGGCAAATGTGCTGAATATCCAATGAATACCATAGAATCCAGCATATGCTATTATTAGATGTTTTACTATTTTTCCGATTATGGTGATTATGAAAAATCGTTTTATGTTATAATTTATAGTTCCGCAAAAAATACCCACTAGGTCAAATGGAATTGGTGCTACTGATAACAGTAGAATTCCCAAATCTCCTTTGTAGTTTTCTAGAACCTTTTCTATTTTATTAAATTGTTTTTTATATTTCTTTAAAATTGTTTTACTACCACCAACACCAACAAAATAACTTGTCAATTCACCTATTGATGACCCAACACCTGCTATCACCCCTACTAAAAATGGATTTAGTACTGATGATGATGAAAAAATCAATAACAAATATGGAACTGGTAAGATTATTGTTGCAGATCCAATTAAACTAGCTATGAATATTCCTGCATACCCATATAATTGAACCAGACTGGAAAGGAATACTACTACCATTTCAACACCTAAAGATTAAATATGCACTCTGGTAAATAAATACATGATAACCCGGTTTGTAAATAGAGGACAAGTATTGAAGTATATAACAGGGCCAATTGTTAAATTACTTTCTAAGCTCGGGATCCATCCCAATTATATAACATCATTCTCAGTGATTACTTCGCTTGTGGCTGGATATTTCATATATGTTTCCGATTTTTTATTGGCTACTATATTTATTGTTATTTCTGTGTTTATTGATGTTTTAGATGGTGGGGTAGCTAGATATTCTGGAAAAGTTACCAAATTTGGAAATTATTTTGATGCTATGGTTGATAAATATGTAGAAGTTATAATCTACTTAGGATTTGCTCTCGGTGGGTATCCAATAGAAGCCATATTTGCATTAAGTGGGAGTTTTCTGCTTAGTTATGCCAAACCTAGGTTGGCTATAACAATTCCTATAGATAATCATGATTGGCCTGCTATTGGAGAAAGAGGGGATAGGTTATTAGTGCTGATATGTGGAATGGTATTATTCCTCATAATTGGCTCATTTCAGGGATATTCGATGATCAGTATTGCGCTTTATTCAGTTGCTGTGATCACATATATTGGTGGGATTCAGCGTATATTGTATGCTAAAGGATTGATAGATAAAGTAAAGGTGATTGAATGAAACAAGCTATTGTTGTTCGTACTGATTTGAAAACTGCGGAAACTTACGTTCCCTGGGTTTTCAACTCAGATAGGTGTTTGATATGAAACAAGCTATTGTTGTTCGTACTGATTTGAAAATGGGTAAAGGGAAGATAGCTTCTCAAGTAGCTCATGCATCTGTTGATGCTGTTAGTAAAAGCAGTAAAAGTAAGATTAGTGATTGGAGAGCTGGTGGAATGAAAAAAGTTATACTCAAAGTTTCTAGTGAAGAAGATATTTTTTCTATATATGAAAATGCTAAGAAAGAGAAGTTAGTAGCTGCGGTTATTAGAGATGCCGGAAGAACACAAATCGAATCTGGAAGTGTGACTTCTCTGGCTATTGGTCCAGATGAAGATGGAAAAATAGATAAAATTACTGGAAAGCTTAAGTTATTGTAGGTGAATTTATGTTAGATTTTATTAGTGATTGGGTCTCTCAAAAATTTGTTGAACCACTTTGTCATTATTATACTCTAGAAGCTACTTTGGTGTATGGATTGATTTTAGCAGGTGCTGCTTTTCTAATTTATAAATTATTAAGACAATCTGGATTTAGAATAGATAAAAATTTCTTTATTGCACTTATTCCATTTATAATTTATGGTGGATGGACCCGAGCTTTGAGGGATCATGGTTTATATGAAGGTTGGATTTTTTGTTCTCCACCGATTTACTTTTTTATATTTTTATTAACAGTTGCAAGTTTATTTGTTTCATTGGAGTATCAAAAACAGTATGGGATAAAATATAGTAAGACTATGAGTATAATTGGTTGGGTATTTGTGATGTATAATATCACGTTAACTAATTTGAGTAATATGCATGCACTTGGCCTGATTATTATGTTAATGGGTTTCTGGGGAGTAGTCTTCTTTGGATTGAATAATAAATGGCCAAAACTCATTTCAAAAGTAAATGCTGGTATAATTTGTGCGCATCTGCTGGATGCAAGTAGTAGTTTTATTTCCATTTTGATGTTTGGATATTGTGAACAGCATGTTCTTACTGGGGTGTTGATGGGTGCATACTGTAATGCATCTACGTTACCAAGCTTTTTACAATTACCATTTATGCCCTGGATGATATTCCCATTAAAAATAATTTTTGTTGGTGGGGCATTGCGTATGTTAGATAAACATTCCAAAGATAAGCAATTTAATAACTTCTTGAAAATTATCATTTTAATACTTGGTCTAGCTTTAGGTATACGTGGTATGCTAACTGTTAGTATGTTGGTGATTTAGATGTTTTATGGATACTATACTAAAGGTGAAGGAATAGGTGGACGCATAAAGCAGCGTATAGAAGATTTTAAAGTTGATGAAATCCCAAAAAAAGTTTTTCCCTTGCATGAGAAACTAAAACGTGAAGATGATAAAAAATATACTATTTTCTGGATGGAAAAATTTAACTGGGATACTCAGGGAGCACTGATGGCTATAGCTAATTTTATAAGAACTAATCCAAATAATTTTAGTATAGCTGGTACTAAAGATAAAAGAGCCATTACCAAACAACGTATTTCTACTGAAATTGGATTAGATAGGCTGAAACATGTTAGAATAAAAGATATTAAATTATATGATTTTTCTGTTGGAAGAAAACTTGAATTGGGTGATTTGGATGGAAATATGTTTGAAATAGTTGTGAGGGATGTTGATTTGAAAAAAGACGTGATTGAAAAGCAAATGAGTATTGTTGATAAAGAATTGGAAAATGGAATACCTAATTATTTTGGTCCACAGAGATTTGGAATCACTAGACCAATTACACATTTAGTTGGAAAAGAACTTTTGAAAGGAGATGTTGAAGGAGCTTTAAAAATTTACTTATGTGAAATTTTTCCTAATGAAGCAGAAGAAAGTAAAAAGGCTAGAGAATTTCTTGGTAAGAATTGGAATAAAAAAGGTTTTAGAAAGGCTTTGAATTTATATCCTGATAGATTGCGATATGAAAGAATTATTTTAGAATATTTAGCAGAACGGCCAGAAAATTTTCAAGGAGCATTCAGACAACTTCCTAAAAGGCTGAGGAAACTATTTCCAAATGCAGTTCAGTCATTGATCTTCAATAGAGTTTTGAAAAAAATTGGACCTATTGATAGAGAATTACCTATAGTTGGTTTTGATACTGTTCTCGGTAGAGATAATTTAAGTGGATTGGTAAAAAAAGTTTTGAGAGAAGAACAGATAAAAATTTCCGATTTTAAATTAAAATCCTTGAAAAATATGAAATGCTCTGGTGGGTTTAGAAAAGCTAAATTAATTCCTAAAGGTTTCGAATGGGAAATTGAAAAAGACGAAATCAATGAAGGTAAAAATAAAATTATTATTAAATTCACACTACCTTCGGGAAGTTATGCGACTGTTGTTTTGGGAGAGGTTATGAAAAATGATGTTTAGCAATAGTAAAAAAATTATTGTTTTGTTATTTATTTTTTCTCTTGTTATTAATATTGCTTCTATGATGTCTTCATCAATTTTGTGGTGGGATGAAGGAGTTTATACTGGACTCGGGTGGCAACTTAAAGATAATTTTTCTGATTATTCTTTTAAGGAATTTCAAGATAATATTCGAGATGATTGGACACAAGCTGGTTTTAGATCACCATTACTTCCGTACATAATAGCTATTTTCTATTTATTGTTCAATAGTAATTTTATTATCAGATTGATTGTTCCGGTTGTTAGTTCTATTGGTGTAATCGGACTATATTTCCTAGCTAAGAAAATGTTTGATAATAAAGTTGGGTTATTTTCTGCTATTATTATGGCAAGTTTACCTATCTATACATATTATAGTGGAAAAATTCTAACAGATGTATTTTATACTACGTTCATAATATTATCTGTTTTGTTTTTTTGGATGGGTTTTGAGGAAGGTAAAAACAAGTATAAAATATTATGTGGTCTTTTCTGTGGACTTTCTATATTGGGTAGATATTCTGGAGCTCTGATTATTTTAGTTTTATTTTCATATTTTATTATAAAAAACAAGAATTTTAATTTCCTAAAAGATAAGTGGCTACTAATTTCAGTGGGTGTATTTCTTCTTGTATTGAGTCCGTGGCTTTATTATAGCTATACTGCTTATGGGAATCCTGTTGGGTTCATAGAACATTCCCATCGTGCTTCTACTTATTGGGGTGGATTGCAAAATTGGGATTTCATTTTCTTGTATTTTCCTAGTATGTTTTCATTTGGGGTTTTATTGTTTTTTATTGGCGGGTTTTTTATGATTAAAAATAAGAAAATTAACGATAAAAGAAATTTATTATTTTTATGGTTCTTGGTTTTTGTAATTTTTGTAAGTTTATTTTCACAACATAAGGAAACTAGATATATCATGGGTGCTATTCCTGCAATTTCAATAATAGCTGGTTATTCTATAAAAAAAATGAATAAAAAAATCGTAGCGTGTCTTATTGTTCTGATATTATTAACCAGTATGTTTAGTTTGTATTTTCAATATTCTGACACTTACGGTGAGTCGCATCTATGTCATCTTAAAGGATTAGAATATATTAAAAATCTAGAAGGTGGTAAGGTGTTTAGTTATTCTTCTCCGGTTTCATATTTCTATACTCATAAAGAGTCTTACTCATTGTATGATCTTAGTGTATATGATGGTAAAAAATATGTTTTAGCCAGTGATATAGATGGATCAGAAGATTTTTCTAATGGGATAGAAATTTTTAATTGTAGAAATACAACAATGGTGTTTGAGGTTAACTAACATCCTATAATCTGCTTGATTGTTTCTGTATCCTGCACCCCTTCTAGTACAGTTTGCTCATTTATTAGAATTGTTGGTGTGCTTTTTATTCCAAATTGCGCTTTAATTAAATCTATACTTTGTATATCCATGTCCAATGGTATTGGAAATACTATTAGATTTCCATCACATCTATGTATTGCATCTATTAGAACAGAACTTTGTAGGTCTTGCTGTTCTTCTTCTATTCCAGTTGCATAGTGTGAATAGAAGTAAATTATTGTATTATAATCAGCATTACATTTTTTCTTTAGACTAATTGAATTTAACCAAAGCTGGAAATGTAGAAGTGTGTACACCTTTTTTTGTTCTAGAACCTCTTCTGAGAATCTGTTTATTCTTTCATATTTTTCTAATCTTTCTCCAAAGGAAAATATCTTTTCTGTTAGTTTCTTGTTTACCTCTAGAGCAGATGAGCACGAATCATCATCTTCTAAAAATGTTTGATAATATAGAGATTGCAATCGTGCATCATTCCAATCAATATTGAGAGATGTTATCTCGTTTTTTATTTCCTCATATCTCTGGCCATCCATCCACATTCCTAAGAACATCCCTACTGAAAATATTATCACTGTTATCACAGCTGCTTTTAATAAAAGATAGTTTCTCATGAATTCACCATTTAATTTTATTCATCAACAATAAAGTTGTTGCATATATGAGTATTGCTGGGAATAATGTAATATATAGGGATAGATAAAGTATTAAATCAAATAAATCCCCTATTCCTCGCAGATTTCTACCAGTTCTCCTATAACTTATAGCCACCCACACGATTGCCAATATAAGAATAACCAAGCCAAATGTCGCGAATATGTTTGGTACTGTTATTACATTTAAGGCATTTCGTGATATTACTCCAGTCCCCATCATGTAGGCATTAATGAAATAATATAGGAATTCTGATATTTTTTGATATATTATATATATGAATATGAAAAATCCCACTATTGAAAATGAATATGATAACACGAAAAAAGATGCTGCAAATGTTAATGTGCTTTCTTTTGATTTGAATAATTTTGGAATGTATTTTAAAGTTGTTTGGATTCCACCAATGGCCCATCTTACTCGTTGTTGTCCCCAATCTTTGAATGATGGGGGTATCCCAGTGCATACTTCGGAATCAAGAGACATTTTTATTTTATATCCATTATAAAGAAATCTCCAGGCAATTTCAATGTCTTCTGTTATATTATTATCGTCAAATCCTCCTATTTTTCTTAATATGTCTGTTCTGTATAAACTAAGTGCTCCAGGTGTTACGTATATACTATCTAGTAATTCTAGAAGTTTTCTTGCCCATACAATCAACACATATTCTATGCTTTGCAATCGTTCTATTATTGTTTTTGCGTTTCTTACATATACAGAAGTTGTTACAGATGCAACTTTTTCATCTTTGAAAAACTGAACAGCCTTTCGCAAGGAATTTGGTTCTGGATAAGAATCTGCATCTACACATGCCATTATTTTTCCTTTTACATGTGGAAGAGCAAAATTCAATGGAAATGATTTCTGCCCTTGGTTTTCTTTTGTTAAGACTTTTACACCTGCTGATTCAGCTAGCTCTCTTGTTTTATCAGATGATCCATCGTCTACAACTATTATTTCAGACAAATTCGGATAATTTAGATTTTTTATTGCATTGATTGTTGAAAGAATTGTTTTTTCTTCATTGAAAGCTGGTATTACAACTGAAACTGTTGGAAAAAAATCCTCTTTTATTTTTTCATCTCTTTTTCTATGCTCTAAATAAAGAACTAGAAATAGGAAAGAGAAAAACATTGTTACAAAAACAAAAACCAAGAACATTATATCTATTATTCCCAACATAATTTCAACCTGCTTTATCTTCCATTATAGTTATGAGCATTTTCCCTACTGACAAATCCAAATCACTATATTTTCTAGATGGGTCTCCGAATTCTTTACATGACAGAAAAACTATACTGTTATCAACTAAAACAGAAGTTTCATTTGATTGAGAAGGTCCTGACAAGAATAAGTAAACCATTCCGTCTATTGGTATCATATCTTCCACGCTTGTGATTATACTTGCATTTATTGTATAATCTAAATTGTTAGCTATCTTGATCCTTGTTAGTTTGTTTCCTATCTCGAAAGCTGCTGCTGCATAATATCCGTTTTCTGTTCTATTATCGATAAATGTTATGTTAATCTGTTGTAAATCTGGAGTCAATATCAATTCTTTCAATACAGATTCGCTTGGATATACTGGCACTAAGCGAGCTTTATTCAGGTCTGACCTGAAATCAGTATATGATCCATCATATCTCAGTGTGTGTGATTGCTCATATTGAGATATGCAAGCTGAAAACAGTATCACTGTTAATAATATAGGGACGATTAATATTTTTCTGTTCATATGGTATCAACCTTTTCTGTATTGATAGTAACTGTAATATTTATATATAGCTAACGCTCAGCTGTGTTAAAAAAAAAGAAAAAAAGAGGGGAGCAATCCCCTCATAGGGATTTACTCGTCTGTTTCTTCATCGCCTTCAGCAGGTTCGTCTGCGACAACTTCTTCAACGATTGTTAAGTCACTTAGTGTTGTTCCTTTTATTGTAACTTCAGTTTCGTCGACTGTGTCTAACTTACCAGTCTGAATTGCTCTTGCAGCTAATTCTGTGTCTTCTTTTGCCCATCCAGCTACTAGAACTGCAACTTTACCTTCTGCATATTGGTCTTTGAATACTTTGATTATTGCAGAATCCATTGGTATTCCTGAAGCTTCTTCACATGTATTTGGCTCTAGACCAAGCAAATCAGCTGCAACGCTGTTTACGCATGGACCACCGACTACGATTAAATCTTTGCCGGTTTTGTCTGCCTCTGTTATTTCTGTGTCTAATACTGCGATGTCACCAGTTACTGGTACTGCTTCACGATATGTGTTTCCAGATGCAGTTTGACTGATTGTTCCTTCATCTTCTAGGAAGAATAGGTTTGCGTAGATTTGGCTTGCTGGTATACTTATTTCCATTGCACCATCTGTATTTGTGTCTCTTGATATGATAGTTCCCCACAAGTCAGCGTATTTGTACATCTTTGAATCACTGTATAGTGTGTCTGTAAACCATTTACCAAGTGTTGTTGTTCCTGCGCCTGCTCCACCAGATGATAGAGGTACTGCAATTGTTCCTGCTCCAGAACTGTCTTGAGATGGTTGTATGATTAATGTTTCAAATTGACTGTTATCATTTTTCTGTTCTTTTATCAAGATAGCTGGTTGAGTTACGTTTACTCCATCTGAACCTGTTGCTAGACTTACTGTTATGTCTATTGTTGGTGCAGTTGCTGCAAATGCGGAAAAGTTGAAGCTATAGTATTGTCTTCCGATTTGAACATCCCAACCCAACGAATCATTTGTTGCTACTGTTGATAGGGTTACTGCTGCATCTGCTGATCCTGTTGCATATGTTATGTTTGTGTTGTTTGTGCTGTTGTATGAATCGATTGCAATGACACCAGTTGGTAGCAATAGTCTTTGTTGTGTATACATTGTGTGTGTTATTGTTGTTGGTTTTGTGAAATGTATGTGTGCACCTGTTTTTGTTTTGATTCCTGGCCATACTGTTATGTGTCTACCTGCTGTAGTTATTGTTGGGCTATCGCTTGTTGTTAATGGATTTGTTTCATATTCTTGTCTTGTTCCTGTAGTCCAATATATTTGCATTTCTGTTTCTGATGTTGCGTTTATTTTTACAGGTACTCCACCAACTGTTTGAGTTGTTATGTTAGAACAACCATCGTGGTATTCGAATGTTACTGATTTTCCTGTAAGGATGTTTTCTAATGTTACACCATCTCCACTACTACATTGATCTGATGCATCCACAGCTCCACTGTAAGGTGTGTCAATTTCATCTACTTTGAATATGTTTGAAGATCCTCCTGCGTCGACTACTATGTAATCGTCTTCATATGCAGAAGCTCCTTCCATTACAATATATTGACCTGATGCTTCTGTATGATTCAATACTAGAGTGTCTGTTGTTGTTGATGTTCCAGAATCAAATGCCCAGTTCACTGTTTTAATTTCTGTTTCACCATAAGGTATGAATGCTACTTGTGTGTAATCTCCTGATGGTGCTATTTCGATTGTTTCTCGGTTTTCATCAGTTGTTGGTACTGATGTTGTATCGAAGACGAATTTGAATGAACCAAACACTGGATCTAAGAACTCAGTTCCTTCAAGTACGTATGCGTTTGTTTCAGGTATTGTTGTGTCGATTTCTAGTGTTGTTAATTTTGTTCCTGTTATAGCTACATATGTACCGTCGACGCTACTTCCTGATCCTGAACCCTTAACTGCTTTCTTTGTGTTTTCTAGTGTCAATTTATCTGAACCCATAGAGAATGTTGCAGAACTTAGGTCTCCAGTTTTTGATGTATAAATAACTGTTTTTGCATATACATCAATTCCGTTAATTGTTTTCATAACTCCTTGAGTTATGTCTGTTTGTGATCCACCATCAATACTAATGTATGTTTTATCATTGTCGCTTGAAGCTACATCAGTTACAGAGTGTAGTGTTATTTCATGTTCTTCTCCGCCGATTGTGAATGTCTTTGTTTCTCCTTTGTCCATTGTTACTAATTCTCCAGCTCCGTACAAAACTAGTTTTGTAGCAGTTGAAGTTGAACCAATGGTATATTTGTTTCCAAACAATACTAGATCAGATCCTTGAACATCTGTGTGTGTTAGATTCAATCCAGCACCACTAAATGACACTTTTGTTGCATATAGACCTGCTGCTGCTGCAACAGATGATTTTGCTGTTGAATTCACATAGTATGCGGCATCAACTGAAGTTTCTGCTCCACCATACATGAAATGTGCTTGTGTGTTTGTCATGTCTATAGTTTGTGTATATGTTATTTCGTTTCCTGAATCGTCTGAGTGTACTTGGTCTGCAAGAGCATTTGGCATGTCTGCATCGTCTATGATTACTTTAGCTAAGTTTAGTTTGTCTCCCATGTATATTTTTGTTGATGAACTTGCTAGAGATGCTCCACCTTCTGCTGTTGCTACTACACCATCTGTTGATGATAGTGTCTTTTCTTCTCCTACGAAACCTGCTAACCAAGTTCCTAGGTTTGTTGCTGCGATTACGTCAGCTGCATGAGCTTGTGCTCCAACTACGAAAATTGGAAATACTGGCTCTCCGTCTGCAACTGAAGGTATGTCGCTAATTTCGCTTACATATCCGTTTGCCATAGCTGCGATTGCTGGTGTTGCTAATGCCATTCCTGCCATTAGTGCGGATCCTGCTGCTGCGGCTAATTTTCTAAATTGCATATCCTTTACCCCCGATATTTTTATTTATTTTTCTGGGCTATTGCCCAGTGTGCGCGGTGAATGCGCAAATTTTTTTGGCGCCAAATTTTGCACGGTTATTTCTAACCACACACCAAAAGGATGAGTTGTCAGTTATCAACTAACTGGATCGATGCGCAACGCATCGCGATAGCTCTAACTGGCGCTTTTTACGTACTATATATTGTACAGAGAGGGCATATATAACTCAGTGGAAATGGTTTCTGACCTATTGAGTTACTGTTTCCGAGGTAGTTTTAAATGTATTTAGAATAGTTTTAATGAGTTTAATTGTTTCCGGAGTTGTTTTGTTCCTTCTTTCCTATATCGCGGTTTATATATACCTTGTTTGACCGACCAACTCTTTCGAGTGTAACAATTCCACGATCTTGTAAAGATTTGAGAACTTTCGATACTTTTGCTTTTGAATAACCTGATTCACGAACTAGGATCTTTTGATTAATACCATCACCGTGATTTAACACCCCTTTGAGAACTAGCTTCTCATCTGTTTTTAATATTGGCATTATTAGTGGGGATTTTCTTCTTTTGTTTAGGAGATATAGAACTGTTGCTGCTAGTGCTACTATGACTAGTATTATTTCAATTGGAATTGAAAATGGCAATGGTTCATATGGTATCTTTATGCTAATATGGGAATTGGCTGATAAATCATTATCTCTCCATATGACAACTATTCGTCTACCGTCACTAGAAGATGTACCGTGACTGGGCAAATAGTGTTGATTTTCTCTAACCACTGTTCCTTCTGGAAGAAATACCTTGATTATAGATGTTTTGGCTATATACGGAATTGCAAAATCTTGCTCTAATAGGTAGTTGGTTCCATCTTGTTTGACTATCCTGGTATTGTCATATTTAATTGTAAAAGAACGATAATTTCCAGTTGCTAAAAAAGTATCACATTCTAGATATAATCCATATGCTGTTTCTTTCTGATCGCAAGTGAAATCCCGGAAAGTTGCTTCTGTTTCCAGAGTTTCAATTTTTATGTCAAATAAATCTATTCGAAAAGGTGATGTGAAGTTTTCTCCTAATGTTATTGAGATTTCTGTTTGTGCTGAATTATCTGAGAACACATGAGTTGTGGGTATATAGAAATCTAAATCCTGTGCGAGAGAAAGAGGTGTAAGTAAAAGGAAAAATACTATTAATATAGGAGCGATTTTCACGTTATTTCCTCCCTTGGCCTGCAATTACTATTCCACCCATCCCAGCTGCTGCAAATCTATGCATCATTGCTGAGATGAAATTTAGTATGCTTTGTGTTTGGGTGATGTTTAATTTCATTTCTGCTGGCTCTACTATTTCAATTGAAGATGGGCCATATTCGACTACTAGTTTTATCAAATCCTCTAGATCTTTGACTACGAATTCAACTTCGCAGATGTATGAAAAGCCTGTTTTTAAGTTCGGTAATGGTTTCTCGACCTGTTTTACGTCTGAAAATTGTTTTTTGTACAGTTTTACGCGTCCGTCAGTTTCGAGTTTTTCAATGTGTTTTTTCAGTGAATCTGAAGCTATTTCTTCTTGACTAGCCATAACTTCGAAAGCTGCCCATACTCTTAGCTGTCCTTTTTGTACAAATTCATCTGCATCTGCTTTATCTATCATAAACCCACCTCAACATCTTAGAGAATTTAGAGGCTGGGGATATTTAAAATAAGCATATTAGCTGAATATGTGTTTGTATTTCTTTTTTGATTGTCTTTGGTGTTCTGCGTCTTCTTTGAGCCATGCTTTGTAGTCTTCCTCAGAAACTATTGAATCTAGCACCTTTAGAGAAGCTGCTTTTACAAGTTCTGCTTCTGTTGACCAATCCTGTAGGTATTGTTCCTTACGGATTCTAATTACAATGTATTCTACCACCCCGGGAATATCATTGAATTCCTCATCATATGTCTCCAATTCCATTTCATTATATTTTTTCAGTTTTTTTATCGCTGTTTTTTCATCGTCGGACATTTTTCTTCCGAGATGGAATGAAGTAGAAAATGAACAATGTGGTAATACTGGTTTTTCTTGAAATTCACCAGCATTTAGAAATAGAGAGATCTCAACACGTTTCACTTTTTGACGAAAATATGATATCTGTTTGTCTGATGATTTGTTGATTTGCTCAACTGCTCTTTCCATTGAAAAGTAGCCTCTAGGTACAGTATGATCAAATGCGGTTTTTTTGTGTGATGGTCTCTTTTTGCTAGCACCGACATCATATGCTGTTTTGCTATTTTTAGGGAATTTATCAAAAGTATCAGTCAACCTAGTTCTGAAACGCTGGAAATATTGATTTGTTATCATAATCATTATTTCATATCTACACTTTAAATCTGATTAGAAAGTTGGTTAAAATCTTAATAAAAAATGGTGGGTCGGGAGAGAATCGAACTCACAATCTCTACCATGTCAAGGTAGCGTCATACCACTAGACCACCAACCCACTATAACTAATAATAAAAATGAGTAGAATAATATAAATAACGTTGTTAATGCGCCTATAGTCTAGAGCACCTTTTTATTGGTTAAACCTTTTTATGGGTTCAGTTGGATCAAAAAGCTTTAGCAAAAAACGACAGCAAAAAAGCTGCACCAAAAAGATGCGGACATTGGTAGGATTTGAGCTTCCCAACACCTTTTCCAAAAAGCTGTATCAAAAGGGAATTTGGTGAGGAAACAGCTTAAGACTCGGGTTCAAATCCCGATGGGCGCACCATTCACCCAAATATCGCACCCATTCCCTGGGCTGCGTTGTCTCCATCATCTTTGATCTTTTGCTTAGCTGCTTCTAGGTTTTTAGACTCGGCTATAAAATCCTTTATTAATTCTTTACATTTGGTTACTCCTTCGTCGCTACCAGTTATGTAAAAGAAACTGCCTTTGTCTTCTAATCCTAAAGCAGTAGCATCGCGAATAGTTATTGACTGGCGGGATGCCAGATCAAAATCGTTTTTTATAGCAATCTCTGCTTTCCCTGCATTTACTTTTTCCACAAAACAAATAAAATCCATGTATTCACCTAGAATAATAATATAGAATAAGATATTAAAAACACCTTTTTATTTGTATAATTGGTTCAAAAAGGTGTAACAAAAATTATGTGGAGCCCTAGATGCGGATTGAACGCACGACCTGTTCTTTACGAGAGAACTACTCTACCAACTGAGCTACTAGGGCATGCTTAAAGAATTAACTTGGATGCTTTTATTCTTGTTCTGATGAAATTAGTTTTCTTGCCTCTTCCATTATTGTATCTAGTTCTGAGAAAAGTTCTGCTACATCTGAGTAATCTGGATCTTGATCTTTACTATCTGGTTTTGGTAATTCAACTGAAAAATTTAAACCCTTTACTAGAAGCGGGTCTTTTATTTTTGGAACACTATAACCAAATTCTTCTGGTTTGAACATTAAATGCACTGCAATTTGTTTTTCTCTATATTGTACTATCCTGTGATTTAATTCTGCTTGCAATTGTCCTGTGTTATCAAAAACATATTCTGATTGCTTTGTTAGAAAATCTCCTTTCATTATTCTCTGTATAAATTTTTTATCAGCAATAAACATTTTAGTTGCATCTCGTTGTTCTAAATAAGTCCCTGTACTACAGCCGTTGTTTTGTATTGTGACTTGCGTCTGGGTTTTATCTAATTTTCCATCTTTAGCAGGCCACTGTAGTTCATGACTCCATCTACCTGAGTATGTTACAATACCTGTAGCTAAACTTGCTGCTTTTCTTACATGGTAATCCATGACATGTCTGTAAGTTCCTGTGGGTACTGTTTCGTAGGTAGGAACTAGCAACCTGCCTCTTAGCTTTTCACCGCTTTCGATTTCAAAAAGAAGTCTAGGCATTAGCGGACGCCTCCTTCCCCTCTCTGTTTTTTTTACCTGCTTCTAAGAGGTTATCAATTGTTACTGCTGCAGCATATCTAAAGAACGGCATATCACCCTCTACACGTTTAACAGAACCCACCATTGCCGTGATATCAAAATTTCCGTTTTTTTGTTTTTCTATATCTAACGAAACGTTAGTTGTTTCTCCTGAACTGTATATTGATGTCTCAACACTTTCACAGTTATCTAACGTTTTTATTAACATCTGATCTGAATCATATCCTTTTTCACGTTCACATGTAACAGCTATTTTTGCATCTTTTTTCACACCAAATGCCGCATCCACTCTAGGATCACTTACATTACTACATTCTCCTTTTACGTATTTTAGCATCTCTTCTTCTGGCATTTCCGTTAAAGGAACGTATTCAGAACCGAAAATCCTTAATTCTAATTCTCCGTTTTTGTATGTAATTCGTGTTTTAACTGATCTCTTTTTTTCTTGATCGCCTGATTGTATAGCATCATATTCAAAATCAGAAAACATACTATACACACCAGGTGATGTTTCTTTAACCTTATGATCATTTCTGTCTTTCATTTCTTGGATAAAATATCCTAAAGCATCGCTAACTGTATTGCAATTTTCTCTAACAAGTTTTTCTTTAGTCATCATAATCACCTTTTTAGTTTTTTTCCAGATTCTATAAAATCTTCCGTATACGTTATATTTCCATTATCGTCTACACTTT
>Ga0233431_1003238_pt1 | contig 20149 bp, 26 predicted proteins | sample SI_118_April2016_FD_179867 | JGI IMG/M metagenome (GOLD analysis project Ga0233431, IMG submission 179867) | Seawater microbial communities from Saanich Inlet, British Columbia, Canada - SI_118_April2016_200_MG | ecosystem: Environmental > Aquatic > Marine > Inlet | place: Canada: British... | reverse complement strand
AAATTGGTCAAAAGCGTTAGCGGAAAATTGGTCAAAAGCGTTAGCGGAAAATTGGTCAAAAGCGTTAGCGGAAAATTGGTCAAAAGCGTTAGCGGAAAAATAACAAAAAGCTTAATCAAAAATTGCAGCGATTTTTTTCATATCCAATGTTGTTTTTAAGGATTTGAATTTTAGTTACAAATGATTTCTCCCATTGATCCGTATGAACCGCCGTTTTCACAATCTTCAAATGGTTCTGGTGATACATCTAGTGTACACATATTAAGATAGAATTCACCTAGTGGGCATGAGTTGGATGCAGATGAAGAACCTTCTGAACAATGTGTTTGTTCGTCGTTTACAAATCCACCTGCGTTTATACATTTTTGTTTTTGTTCTTCTGTGTCAGGAAGGCCTTGAATTAAATCATCTAGGGTTGGTTCTGTTCCTGTTATATCAACAATAGTTATAGAAACATCTTGAATTGTTTCGAGTATTCTTTTTTTCATCCATGTGCCGTCAGTATTATCAGATTCTCCTAATTGTTGGTAATGATTGTAAACCCAATTGTGGAAAACTATTTTGTATGTGTGGTTTTTTATGATGTTCGCGCGGTTTTCGGTTGTGTTTTCTAAATAAGGATCTAATGGTGTGTAGATGTATAGGTTGTCTGGGCTGTATTGTTCTCCACCACCTTTTGCCTCAACTATTCTATCTCCTCTACCCCCAACATCTTTACAAATTTCATTTTTCCAACAATGATCACAAAAATTTGAACCTTTATCGTAATTAATATCTGTTCCTATTTTTCGCCCTTCTTGGAACCAACGGATTCTGACTATTTTTTCTGTTGGACTTGAGCAGTCAGAACACGGAACAATGTATCTTGTCCATCTTTCTGGAAGCGCTTCTTCTAAAAATTCCCCAAAACGCATATCTTCAGATGCTGTGAATTTTAATTGATAAGCAATTCGTAATTCAGGAACTTTCCATCCTTCATCTCTGCTTCTTTGGTAATATTTTATAAACTCATCATCGTGTATTCCCAAAGAAAGAATTCTGTTTAAGTCGGCTGCTATAGTATAAGGAGAAGTTGTTTTTTCTCCGTCTTCTGTATAATCTGCTAATGCAGGAACTTTGAAAATCCTTACTTTGTATTTTTTGTCGTCTGATCCCCACGTTAAAGAATAAATGTAATCATATTTTTTTGCGGAAGTTGATATTGAAGTTGTGTTTAATGTTTCTCGTGTTAAATACATATCGTTTCCAAATTTAGAAGTTATTCCAGTTATTGCATTTCCTGTTATTGAAGGTTTTATTATCACATGTCCTCCAAATAAAAAATCTGATGTCTCATCTACAACATTATTCACCCATTCTGTTGGTGTTTGATTAGTATCTTGTGCAGCATCTCCAATGTCTCCTAAATCGTCTGCAATATTATCTCCTGCGTCTTTGATATCTTCTACAAATTCTCCTGCTGGATCTACTTCACATCCACTTCCTTCTCGATATTCTATATTTTCTTTATCAACAGCTTTGAAAACTGTTATCATATCCCCACCTGGACAATATTCATCACAAGAAGTTCCTTCTCCACAATTGTCATTTCCGAACATTACTTCTAAACCTCCACCTGAAGGAACAAAAGTTTTGTTACAGAAAGCGCTTGCAGTTTCACCTGTTATAGGATCAGTACGAACCATGTGTGAAAGCATTTGTGTTACACACTGCTCGCTTATAGTGTTGTCACATTTATCTGTGTTAAATCCTACTAAGAAATTTTCTTCAACATCCATTCGGCATGCTTCAGCTACCTGGTCTTTTTGTATTGCAGTTAAATCAATCCACTTTGATTCTAGTTTGAATCTTCCAATACCAAGTAACCTTTCTCTTGTTATTCCGATTCCCCCTGCTGTCAAATCTTCTCCTTGAGTGTTTGTTCCGTATTGTTCAAAATAGTATCTAATGTCTTGTGCGATTATACAATTTATTTCAACTGCTGTCATTGGTAGGTCTTTTGGACGATTGTAAAAAAGATTTGCATTGTCAACATCATTATAATCTCCGCTAATTACAGGTACATCTGGTTTTTCTGTTATGTATTTGATAACATCTGGGTTGAAAGCTGCTGTAGCTTCCATATTGGTTAAACTTACGATCGATAAAAGTACGATAAAAGAAACAACTACTACAGATACCATCATTCCTATTCCTTGTTCACTCATTCATATCACCTGAAATTTTAATTTTTTTAGTTAATAATGTTGATCATAATTTGATTGCTTAGTTAATTATTTAATGGATGTTGTGGTCCACCCATTGTCCATAAAAAGTTTGACTGGAGCCATGTGTTTAGGTAGTCGATGAAATTTTGATTTTCATCATCGCTGATTACACCAGCGAAAAGCATGATTATAGCTAACATTACAATTATAACTGCTACTTGCATTAGTGGAAGGTCTTGTGACATATTAAATCACTTTTTTATTTTATCTTACTGTTGTTCTTAGCATTGATTGCATGTATACTGTGAATGCTGTGTACATGTCTTGTACCAAGTACATCCAGTCTTTTGGCTGTCCGCCGCTTAATACTATTATGAATAGGATGAATATCGCTAATATTACCATAATAGATCCCATTGAATCTATTGAAAATGTTGGGGCTATGCTTTCGTCACTCATAAAAATCACATAATTAAATTCTTCCTAGTGCACCGATGTTTGATCCAAGTGCTTCCATGACCATTGCCATAGAGGCGAAAAAGTCAAATTGGGTTGTAAATCTTCCTGAAACTATAGTCATTAATCCTAAAGCTCCAAGCAGGAAAAACATTACAAGTACTATATTTTTCATCATTGTTGAATCCATTTTTTCTACTCCGTTTTTCTCGCTACGCGAGTTATATTAATTGACTGTTGTTGTGCTGAATGCACTCATGTAAGCCATGAACATTGCGAACATTGCTAATCCTATCATTAATGCAAATAGTATGTGAAAAATTGTGACTGTACCTTCTTCTGTTTCTCCGTACATAACTGTATTAAAAAGGAAGTTCGCAAGCGCTAACATAATAAATTATAGATTCTTTCTCCTTAAAAGCTTTAGCAAAAAACTATGATCAATTAACTTTATCAATGAGGAAAATGAAATAAACTTATGGCACTAGAAGAAGTCAAGTTGGTTCATGTTTTGGTTTTAGCACTTGTTATAATGTCTATTGCGATTGTTATTGCAACTGGTGTTTTTGATAGGTTAGACACTATCACAGATCCAGCGTTCATAGATACGATTTTTCAGAATTTCTTTGGGGGAAATACTTGGGAGTGATACAATGCGAGGAATGGAAAGCTACAGACAGTTTGAATTTTTGATAGGAATTATACTTGCAATAGCTGTTGCTTATCTTGCGTGGCGAGTTATTGATAGTAGTGCAGCACCTACAATGAATGCTTTGCTTGGTGTTATGGGGTTGGGATAATGAATAGTATTAATATACTTTTTGGGTTGGCATTGGTTGCTGTGGTTTTGTTAGTGGTTGTTGGGATGGCTACAGGTTATTTTGATATTGCTGAGGATTTAGTGGGGCGAATTGTGGATGAGTTGATGGGGAATATGCCGGGGGGTGGCTAATATGGTGAATAATAAAGGTGGAATTGAAATTGCACAGATACCGTTTCAAATGGCTATAATAGCTTTGATTGGATTAGTGGCTGTGTTTTTCATAATGAGTGCGAAAGATGGTGCACTTCCGTTGCTTGATCAGGTTGATAATTTAATTGGGCAGTTAATAGGGGTTTAGTAATTATTAGTAAGTTTATTAATTGGATATGTGAAATAGAATTATAGAGTGTAATTTGTAGGTGATCATGATGAATAGAAAAGGTGCAGCTTCAATGCCGGTGGAATTTTTAGTAGCTATTGTTATTGGGGTTTCTCTTTTGGGTATCGCAATTGTTTTCTTGAGTTTTCCTCAGCAGATTAGTGGAGAGGAAGCTGCTAAGACAGCGCTTTCTAGTTGTTGTACAAATTATGTGATTAGTGGAAAATGTGGAAGTTTTGATGATGAGTTTTTGTGTAGGGTTCCTAGTTCAATGAATCAGGATGAGGAGCTAAGTATAGAGGAATTAGGGAATGAAATTAGGGTTGACTATGAAGTTTATTGTCATTGCCAATGACCTTTTTTAAACTTTTTATTGTGGAAGTATACCATCTTGTGAATTTCTAAGATTTACGAGAACTAGTGAAATCTTGGATTTCACAAGTAAAAGTTTAACCAAAAATTAATGAGAAAATAATGATTGTTACCTGTTGTTCTGTTCTAATGGAGCTTTAAAAACACTGATAAACTAAATAATGGTTATGAAAGGATTCACTAATGAGAGTGTCTGGGCTGTTTTTAGTTTGATTATTCTTGTGATTACTGGAACGCTATTTTATGCGATTTTTTCTACAGATGAATGTGATGCACTTGCGACGCATACTATTGAGGAAGTGCGATCTGCTATAGAATGTGCTGCTTCGGAAGGTGTTGATCCTGTAACAGGTGCGAATTGTAGTACTGAAGCAACTATTCGTCTTTGTCAACAGTCAGAAAAAACTATAGTTGGTCAGGGATTTTTACAGGCTTATTATGGATTGAATGTTCCAGACTATATGATATATTTTAAAAAGTTTCCTAAGCTTGATGTTTCTGAAGCATACAAATATGCTCCGTTTTTTATTCAGTGGTCTGAGTCATATCCGTTTGAACGAGCTGGTATTGGACAGAGGATGTGGGATGGTTTTAGGATGACATTTACAGAATTTAAAGAGCATTCAAAAACTTCTTATTTGTCAACTGGGTGTACAGAGGAAAATGGATTATGTTTCAATGCACGTGGACAGGAACAGGTTGTTTATTTGGATAGTTTAGAATATCCAATTCGGATGCATCGGAATTATAAACAATTTAAAGTTGATGTTGACCCTAGTGATATTTCTGATGCAGCAAAAAGTTCCTGGGAGAAGTTTTCAGAGGGGAATATTATTGGTGGTGTTGGTGCTGCTTTGACACCATTGGGTGAACTTGGTTTGGATATTGCACAAACAACTGCAATTGAAGTTAGAATGTCAGTTCAAGAAGATCCTAATTTTCATTTGATTTCTCCATGTTATGGGAAAATTGATTTTAGAAAAGAGCGATCAACTGATGAGAATAATAAATGGTCCACATTGACTGGTGGAAGTTATCAGGATATTGAAGGGACTGTTATAGTTGGGTATTTAGAAAAGTATAATACAGGTGGATCAAATTATTGTTTTGCAGATGAAGATACTTTGGATGCTGTGTTTATGGCTTATATGAGTGAAGTTCGATGTGTCGAGATTGATGTTGCTTTAACAATTTTAAGTGGTGGTAGTAAAGCTGCTGTTAGAAATGGAGTTGAGAAAGCTGCTAAGGAAAGTGGGGAAGAAATTTCTAAGGAAGTTTTAGAAAAAATTGCTAAAGAGGGATGGCAAGCTTCTATAAAGAAATATGGAAGAGTAGGTATTTTGAAAAAAGGTGCAACTAAAGCCGGTAAGCGCGAACTTGCAGAATTTGCTGCTGGATTTACAGTTAAGACCGGAGCTGAAAAATATGGAATGAAATTTGTTGCTAAAGAAACAGCAAGTAAGGCATTTTCGGATATAATTAAAACACAACTTTCTAGACAGGTTGTTGAGTTTGGATCTGATGAAATACAAGATACACTTGTAAAAGTTATTAGAAGGGAATTTGGAGAGGAAGTTTCTGAAGAGGTTGTGCAAAAAGTTGCTAAGAAAGTTGGGTCTGAGATTACAACTAAGAAAATTTCTAAAGAGGTATTTGAAGAATCGTTAGAAGAAATCGGTGAAAAGGTTGGAAAAGAAATTTCTCAAGAGTTAGGAAGTGAGGTTGGTGAAAAAGTTTCTAAAGAAGTTTTGAGAGATGGGCTTAGTAAAGAAGTTGCGCAAGCTAGTTTTGATAAAGCAAGAGACAGTTTTAAAAAATCATTGTCTAGAAGTATGAAAGAAAATATAGGTGGTATTTCTACTAAGATGGCTGTTCAAAAAGAAGTTGTTACTGATTTTATTTTAGAAGATGGTTTTGGTGATCAGATAAGAAGAGAGTTTGGAGATGAAGCAGGTGAACAGATAATTGAATTGATAGTTATTAGATCGACAAAGGATTTGGGTGAGGGAAGAGTTACTCGTGAGGGGGCAGAAGAAGTAATTGAGAAAATGGTTAAGGAACTTTCTGAGGTTAGTAGTGAAATTACAGAAGATGAAGCACGAGAAGTGTTAACTAGACAGTTGAATAGAGAAGCTGTTGAAGAACTGGACTTTTTGATGGATGATGCTGTTGGGATGGGAATTTTCGAAGGGGTTGAACTTGGTTTTGAGGGGAGTGGAAAAGAATTAACTGGAGAAGCTTTTCAAGAAGCTGCAGAAAAGAATTCAGACGAGATAATGGAAATTGTGTTTGAGAATTTGGAAAAAGATTTGGGTGAGAATTTAGGAGAATTGTTTGCTAGAACTTCTATTGCAAGTGAAATTGCAGAAGGTTCTATGGATAGTAAAATTAAGCAGGGTGCTGTTAGTTATATGTTAAGACAGGAAGTTGCTCGAAGGGAGGGAATACCAACTGGTAAAGATGCACTTGCTGTTTTCGGATGGCCTTGTATTGATGTTGATGTTTGTCGAGGGTTGGGTGCTTGTATTGAAACCGCAGCTTTGTGGCCAGGTTTTCCATTTGCAGATTTAGGTCCTAATGATATGGATCGAGAAAAGGTTAGTACATATTCTGCTAATATGGTGTTTGAACAATGTTGTTACAATTATAATTATCAAGAAAGTTCTGGTGGAGTTGATGCAGATTATTTAATTTGTGAAGAACCTTATGAACTTTCACAAATTGTTAAAATTGATGTTGATTCGGAGAGGTATGATGAAGATCCGGATTATGATTTGAACATGACAGCACTTGCGAAATATTTGGATATACGAGAAGGACAAATAGATGAATGGTGTGGAATGCTAAAGTCTGATAATCACAAGGATTGTGTTGACACTGAAGAAATTTTAGCGAAGCGTTTGGAATACCCTCTTTGTACTTTAGAACATGTGGCGACATTTGATTTTGCGCGGACAGTTATAACATCAAATGTTATAATAAATATTGAAATGTCTGATTATGATTGTAAATCAACTTTACTTGTTCAGGGTTCTATGGATAAAATTGATTGGGAAGATTTGTATATTGTTCCTTCCCATTTAATTCGGGATGATATGTTTCAAGTTAAAATGAATGATGAGGCTGGATATAAGTTTAGATACTTTAGAGTTTTCGAAGAGCCGGCTGCAGCTGCAGAGTATTGTTACATAGATGATGTTACAGTTACACTTGGTTCGTTTACAGAAGCTACACAAGCAAAGATAGGCGAAGCATATGAACTTAATCCGTTTTCATTTAATTATTTTGTAGTTCCTGGTGGGTTTGCTGATACAGAGGCTGGGATTTTCTGTGAAGGTATTACAAATTGTACAACAATTTCAACTGGAAGTGTTATTGAGGGGGATGAAGTGAAATATTTTGCTAATACTGAAGCTGTTAATTTTGAAATTGAAGCTGGGGACAGAATAGGAATTTTCGTTATAGAAAAATCAGAAGTGGTTTTTGAATAGGCGAGTAGTGTAAATGAAAAAATATTATTAAATGAGTATGGTTAAATGAATATGATTAAACGTATAGGTGAATTAAAATGAAAGGAAGTTTTGAAAATGATACATTGGTTATGATTAATATGATAATATTAGTTTTCCTTATGGTTTTTTGGGCTGCGAATTTTGGAATTGAAAGTGTTGAGCGAATGATGGAGGTTTCTCCACGTGTTATTCAACAATATGTTTCGTCAACAGTTTCTATAATTTCTACACATGATGGAAATGTTACTGCTAAATTTTATGGAGGGGAAACAAGATTTTTAATTGTTAATAATGGTGAACAAGTTATTGTTAGTGCTGATCAGCTAGAAGATATAACTAATGTTCAGCGAAGATCTATGTTAGAATATGCTGATACAGAATCAGTTCCGTTTATTCAGGTTGATGGGATTGAAATTCAAGAACGTGATAATAAATATAGACCTGGTTTGGGTCAAACATATATAGAGATTTCAAAAATTGGAGATGTAGTTGGAATAGGAACAAAGTGACTTGAAGGGTATACCGATGAAATTGGATAAGTATTAATGGTGAAATATTATGGAACTTGGAGAATTTTTAATGAAGTGCCCTTTTTATGGGGTGAGTTTGTCAAAAAACGGCAGCGAAAAAACGAGGTTTTAAATTATGGAACTTGGCGAATTTTTAATGAAGATGATACAGATTGGGGCTTTGTCAATTGGTATTCTATCTTTGATTATTAATTCGATGGCATTTTCTGGAACTGTTGAAATTTTTGTGGATCAAAAAGTTGCAATAGATTTTTCATATGCGGTTTTATCAGCACCGTGTTTTGTTTATGATGTTTATGGGGATGGACGAACTGGATTGTTTGATTTTGATAAACTTTCATCAGAAACACAATCATGCGTTCATGTTGATGGTCAATATTATTATGAAATAATTTCGAGTGGTAATCCGACGTATAAATTCGGTAGGGATTTTGAAGGCGGGCAAACAGTTAGTGTTCCGGTTTTGATACGAAAGGGTCCTGATCAAACAGATATTGGAAAAATTGATATTAAAGTTAAAGTTGAAACAGGTGAATTAAATGGTTAGACGTAGAAAAGGTGGAGCAACATATTTTTCAGACATTGTTTCTAGTGTTACCTCTCTTGGAATAATGTTTATTATTGTTCTTTTGGTTTCGATAACATCATTTTTCTTAGAATCTGGTGTTCGTGGTTCTTTGTATACGGGTGTTTTGTATAAAGATCCTATGACAGAAAAAATAATGATGAATTATATGGATTATACTGAAAATGGGATTAATATGGGTGAGCTTGTTACATTGGCTGTTTATAATGGTAATACAACTTTTGATTATGGTGGGAAGGAAATTGATTTGGGAGAACTTTCTTCTCGTGTTTTAAATTCGTTAACCATTGTAAAGGGAAAACTTATTTTGGAAATTGATGGGAAGGAATTTGTTTTGGTAAACCAGAAAGGTGATTTTACAAATAGGGCGACTATTTTGATTAAAGCAGGTGCTAAAGACGCGAAACTTATTTATGAGAGGTAAATGTTATGAAAAAGTTTTTTAAGATGTTTAGAAAAGTTAGAAAAGGTGCAAATCCTATTATACTTGGGATTGTTGTAGTTATTGCGTTTTTGAGTTTGAACATTTTTGATAAAAATTCTTATTATGAGGTTGAAAAAAATGGTGTTATTTATGAGCGGAGTGTTTATACTGCTATAAATTCTGGAGAACTTTTTGAACGAACATTAGATTCAGCTACAAGATTTGCAGTGAAAAAAGTTTTGTATACAATGGGGGATGGGGAATTTGAATGGAGTGATACTTATCCGACTGAGACAGAGCTCAAGGAAAAAATGGACGAGCTTATTGATAGAAATTTGAATTTTAAAATAGAAAATGTTGGTAATACAACAATTATTCCTGGGGAAATGATTTTTTTAACAGATGTTAAAACAAATGGTGTTGAGATTGGTGTAAATGTTCCATTTAAGGTTGAATATTTCGAAGGTGGATTTTCTGCAGAAGTGGAATCACCAGGTCATGTTTTTTACGTGGTGGAAAATGATTATTTTAAAATGGCTGAGATTGTAAAGGATAATGCGAAATGTCCTATTGGGGAAAAAGAAATAGTAGACGGTCAATTTGATATTGTAATTAAAAATCAGGGCAGTGGGGTTTATCAGATAAATGTTACTGACACAGAGGATTATGATAATTTTAATCATCAAGACTTTACACTTTCTGTAGAAGTTGATTGTAGTTGACTTTTTTATTGAACAGCTTTTTTGTTCGCATGTTCAGCTTCGCTGAACAGGTTGTTCAATAGTAGTTGAATATCACCCATAAAAAGATGTTTGGCGCTTCCGGCAGGGTTCGAACCTGCGACCTTTCGGTATCTGTTTGCACTCGTTGCATTAACAGCCGAACGCTCTACCACTGAGCTACAGAAGCATAGTTAAGATTTGTTATTAGAATCAATATAAATGTTAATTAATGTCAGGTATTTTGTTAGAACCATCGTGTGGCCCATCTACAGACAGGACAGCTCTTGTTATCTCTAGTTCCGCCTCTTAATCGGGCTTTTCCGCAATTTGGGCACTTTGGTTTGACATGAAACATAAGGTAGCTAATTACTCGGGCGGGCTTATAAAGCTAGGTTTTTGAAATCGCGAATAGGAACTAATTTATACTTCCTTGTGGAATTAGATGTAATGGTTATGAATTCTATTGATCGATATAGAGATGATTTTTTTAGAGATATTACTAGTCTCGGAAGTGCTTATCTTTTAGGTGGGCTTGGATTGATTTTTCTGGTAGTTGGGCAGATGGATGTGTTCTTGAAGTTGATTTTCATACTATTTTCTACCTATATTATAGCAGCATTGGTGAGAATGGTGTATTTTAAGAATAGACCTAAGAAGCAAGGATATTCTGATTTTATGGGGAAGATAGATGCTTCATCTTTTCCTAGTGTTCATGCTGGAAGAGTTGTTTCTACTGGGTTAATGTTTAATGAGATTTTTCCTGAGTTATTAGGATTGATTGTTTTAGTAGGTGGGCTTGTTCTTTATTCGAGAATTTATTTGAAGAAGCATGATTGGGTTGATATTTCAGGTGGGATCGTTTTGGGTTTAATTGTGTTTTGGATTATGGGATTTGTTATTTGAGAATGATATGAAAATTGAGATGATTATATGAAAATTTATACACGTGGCGGAGATATGGGCGAAACTTCTTTAATAGGTGAGCGAGTTAAGAAGAATGATTTACGAGTTGAAGCTTACGGAACAGTTGATGAGTTGAATTCGTTTTTGGGATTAGTTATTTCTTTTGGTGGGGATGAGAAGTTGAAAAATATTCAAGAGGATTTGTATGTGATTTCTGCTGAATTGGCTGGTGGGGAACAGAAGATAAGTCATGATGAAATAACTGAGCTGGAAAATTGGATTGATAGTATTGAATTGCCTGAATTGAAAAGTTTTCTTCGGCCGGGTGGGAGTAAGTTAGCTAGTTTTCTTCATGTTGCGAGGACAGTTTGTCGGCGGGCTGAGCGCAAAGTAGTGTCAATAAACGTGCGCGAAGAAGTTATTTCTTATTTGAATCGGCTTTCAGACTTGTTGTTCGTGTTAGCTAGGGAAGCGAATGAAATATAGGTTATTGAATTAGGTTTTTTACAAAATCATGAACTTTTTCTCGGTTCTCTGAAGGTGTGTAAACTGAAAATATTGGTTGTAAACTTTCTTTTTTATAAACTGCTCCTGCTAGTGATGAAATTTCTTTTATGTCTATTAGTGATCCGTCTTTTCTGATTACTGGAATGTTCAATGGTTCAACTTTTTTTGCAGAAGATCGCGCATCTATTATTATATGATTTTTGTCTATTCCTAAGCTGGAAGAAATTTTTTCTTCTATTTCAGAAGGTTTTTGTAAAAGCGATTCTATTTTTGGATATTTTTTAAGTTCGATTGGTGTAGCGACAAAAGCGCGTTTGTAAAGTTTTCTGTTAAGTAAACGCTCGATTGTTTCTTTTTGGAATGGTCCGAGTGTTCTTAATTTTTCTATAAATTCAAAATCATTTAATGAAGAGAAATATGGGATGTGATCAATTATAGGTGAAGTGGCTTTTGCTAACATCAGACCAGCTATACGTGCAGCGTGATGCCAGTAAACTGCAGGATACATTTGCATACGAGCAAGTAACATTTCTTCTACAGATCGAACGCCTTTTTCTAAAACACAAATTTTTCCGTCTTTGATTTTTAGCATTTTGATTATTCTTTCAATGCCGATGTTCCCGTGAGAAACTCCTGTGTAGTAGGCGTCTCTAAGTAAGTAATCTAAACGGTCAGCGTCAATGTCCCCAGAAATTATATTTCCTAAATAATTTTTCTGGTTCCCACAAATTATGGCTCCGATTTTTTCTGGATTTAGTCCATGACTTTCTAGTATTGATGGTATTTGTCCGGAAGAAGGTAAATGTAATTTTTCCTTTCCTGTTATGATTCTGGATGCTAGTTGTTCGTGTGAGACAGGAGAAAATTTTTCTAGAATGTGAGAAAGTGGTGAGTGTCCAATGTCATGTAGAAGTCCGGAAGCTATTACTGTACGCTTTTCGTCTTTTGTTAGTTCTAATTGATCTGCTATTTTTCTAGCTAGATGTGAACAGCCAATAGAATGTTCTAATCTAGAATGGTTGGCTCCTGGAAAAACAAGTTTTGTGAAACTTAATTGTAATAACCAAGTTAATCTTTGGAGTTCGGGTTGAGCAATTAATTCTGTTTGCATATCGTCTAAATCTATTATTCCGTGAATTGTGTCAGCTAGAACTTTCATAAAGTTAGTTGGGTGGTAATGGTTAAATGTGTGACGATTCAATGGTGGTTTATATGCTGGAGATAAATATTAAAATAGGGAAAGTCAAATAGGATTGATTAAAATGGTAGTATTTGAAAAAATAGATAAATTGACTGAGTTGAAAGGGAAGACTGTTTCAATTAGAGGATGGGTTTATCGTAAACGGGAAATGAAAGATAAAGTGTTTTTGGTTATTCGTGATTCTACAGGAATTGTCCAATGTGTTGTGAAAGAGGGTAGTAAAGCTTGGAAAGAAGGGAAAAAAATCACAATGGAGAGTTCTGTTATGCTTAAGGGGAAAGTTAAAGAAGATAAACGGGCACCTACTGGAGTTGAGATCGAAACAGAAGAATTAGAGATAGTTGGGCTTGCTGAGCGCTTTCCTATTGGTCGGGATTTGAGTGAGGAGTTTTTGTTAGATGTGCGTCATTTGTGGTTAAGATCTAGAAAAATGACTGCTGTTATGAAAATTAGATCTGTTGTTTTTGGAGCTATACATGAGTTTTTTCGGGGAGAGAAATATCATGAAATTCAAGCGCCGATTTTAACACCTAGTGCTTGTGAAGGTGCTACAGATCTTTTTGAAGTTCCATATTTTGGAAAGAAAACTTATCTTACTCAAAGTTGGCAACTTTATGCTGAACAATTTATACAGTTTTTAGAAAAAGCTTATACAATCACTCCAGCTTTTAGAGCAGAGAAGTCTTCTACTAACAGACATTTGAACGAGTATTGGACCACAGAAATGGAAGAAGCTTGGGTTGATATGGAGAAGGGTATTGAGATTGGGGAAGGTTTGATTAGTTATATTTGTGGAGAAGTTGCTAAAAAATGTGAAGCTGAATTGAAAGTTTTGGAACGTGATGTTTCTGAATTGAAAAAAGTGAAAGCACCTTTTCCTAGGATGACTTATACTGAAGGGATTAAACTTTTGGAAAAAGATGGGATGAAAATAAAATGGGGAAAAGATTTGCGTACAATTGAAGAGAGGACATTGGCGAGTAAATACAAAAAGCCTTTGATAGTTACACATTATCCTACTAAGGTGAAGGCTTTTTACATGAAGCTTGATCCTAAAGATCCTAAGCAGGTGTTAGCTTTTGATTTCTTGTTGCCCGGATCAGGTGATGAAGTAATCGGTGGAAGTGAAAGAGAAGTTGATATTAAATCAATTGAGAAGCGGTTGAAAGCTGCTGGGGAAGATTTAGATTCTTATGGATGGTATATGGATTGTCGCAGATTCGGAGCTGTTCCACATACTGGTTTTGGGATGGGAATTGAAAGGTTAATTAAATGGATTTGTGGATTGGAAACAATTCGTGATGCAATACCATTTCCTCGAACAATGACTAGGATGAAGCCTTAGGGATTTAATGGTTTTGTAATGATGCAGTAGTGTTATTTAAACTTTCGTTTTCTTAGATTAATACTATGTCACGTATTTCAAAATGGTTTAGAGAAATAAAGAATCGAAAACATCAAAATAGTTTAGTTGATGCAAACGATATTTATAATAATAATGTTTATGGTGATAATGATGGCTATGAGATGCAATTTGGTCAACCAATAGTAGACCCGTCAGTTACTAAACCAGATGAACGAGCAGATGAAGTTTATCCAACTTCTGCAGTAAAACCTCGACATGTCACAAATGTTTCTTTAAGTGAAAGATATTTACAAACTGATGGTCAACCTTTTCGAAAAGATGAAGAAGAGGCTGATTTAACAGGTGGGGAGTTAACATCTGAAAAACCAAAAAAAGAAATTAGAAAACCAGTTCAGCGTTTTTTAAGAAAATCATCTGTTGACAGAAGAAAGCGACAAGTAAATCTTAGAAGATGTCCAGAATATAAAAGTGTTATTTTTTATGGTATTTCAACAGTTGTTTGTGCTGTTACAGCTGTTTGGCTTTTTAAAACATATGAAAGTTGGATGGATGAAGTTTTTTTTAATTTTTATGAAGGGTTTAAACAAACTGCCTATGAAAAAGCAGATATAAACGATTCATCATCTGCTACTGTGTGGCAAATGTATAGTGAAAATCCTCGAGGCGGTGGAGATAAAGAAATGGTTTTATATTCACCAAACTGTGAAAACATTCCTGATGATGCTATTGTCGGAACAATAACTGATAGAGGAACAAATGTTCAGGGTTTGGAGACTTTCCGAATTAATGTTGAAAAAAACGGAGATATTTTCGCTAGAAAATCAACACCAGGCGAAACAATAAATATCAAACAATACGATCCAAACGGTGATGAAGTGGAACTTCATCATAATCCAACAAGCCAATTTATGGAATATGGTTCATATGCGCTTGGTTTTGTTTCAACAATAACTGGTTATCGAGCTGTTAAAAACTGGCGGGAATTCAAAAAGTGGAAAAGACAAAAGAAAAAACAAAGCCTCCCTCAAAAAATATAAGGGAAAAATAAAAATTATTCGCAGAACATACCATTACCGGTAGCCAAATAATTATTGTTTTCATTTGATTCAGGTATTACATTACCTATATCTGCACGAGTTACACTATACCAATCTGTAATATTTGATACTGGTATTATCATATCACACACAACTGTATATTCTTCATTTGGGTCTAGTGCTGGTGGGTTTTGTGAATAACAATCCATAATATCAACTGTCAATGTTATAGTATTTGTTGCCACAAGATCAAATCTTGTTGGCGCGTTTATTTGACTAGATGTATGTCCAATATTCTTTACATCTGCTTCCATTTGACAATAAAGACCATGATTAATTAGTCTTATTTCATTTACAATAAGATCTGGGTAATTACAATTTAAATTGTTTTCTTGATAATTGTTATTGGCTTCAACTGATTCTTTTATCAAATCAGCTGGGTCAACCATTGTTGATATTTCATACCCTGCTTCATTATATGGGTATTCATTTTGTAAACAAAATGATATTGCTGTTTCCCCAGGTTCCAAAACTCGGAAATCTCCAGGAACATAACATATATCTGTTTCTCCATTATAATTTATTGTAAAATGAACATCCGGCATTGGTGATGTGATTTCACCTATATTTTTAACATATGCTATTGGATTACAGTTTCCATTACCACATTTATTAAATTCTATTGCATTTATAATTAAATCAGGATATTGTGTTCTTTCGAAATAACCCCAGTCTGGGTCTATGACAGGATTATAAGATTGTCCGTATATAGTCCCTTCACCACTGTATATGTTATCATCAGTTTCATATGCTTTCAAAAAATAGGAAGAACTTCCTTCATATTCGACTATTGTCATAACATGCGTGTCACTAGGATTCCATGTTGTATATGTCATTATAGTATCATCACGAACTGTGTTTAGATTTGTTATTTCACTAATACCATTACAGGGAGGATCTGATATATCACACATAAGCAAAAAGCGTCTATTAGAAAAATAGTTATTATAATTATTTTCATATTCATTATAATGTATGTAAGATATCATATTTGGGTCAGTGTTTGAAAAATCTGCCCATGTTTCAGTGTCATCATCACCTGTATCTGTTATTCGAACAATACCATGTTCAGTTAAAGGCCCATTATCAGATAATATTGTGTATATGTCATCTTTCATATTCATATCAGTTGAAATATAATGGAAACTTTTTTTATTTCTTGTTACAAGTTTGATACCATTATGCGACCATGACAATCCTTGAAAAAATCCACATGTAATAGGATGTCCTTCATCTATTCCAGAAATATCCATTATATAGATTGCATCTGGGTCAGATGCTCCTTGTACAAGAGCATCACATCCAGCTTCTGTACCATCACGAATATAAGCGATTCGTGTTCCGTCTTGTGAAACAACTGGAAATCCTTTGTTTGTTGGTGTGTTTGTTAATTTTACAATTTCTTCTGGGAAATAACTATTGATTTTCCATATTTGGTTTTTCTCAGTTATAGAATCATACATACTAAAATAAACATAAATTTTTGCTGGATCCCATCGAGGATGTTTTGCTTCGAAAGCAGTTAATAGTAAAATAGAATTACTATTGATTGTTTGTCTTAACCAAAGATTATCTCCGTCTGTGTAAACTATCTCACCTGTCGCAAATCCTGGCAAAGCAAAAAACATTGAAAAAATTAAAACTGATATTAATAATAAATTAAAATTATTTTTCATACAAGGATAGTGTAAACTAATGTATTTAAGGGGCTTTGTTTTTTTTAGAAAAAGATTAATTTAATTACGGTTCTTTGAGTTATTGTATTTTTATTTCTTTTCTTATTTTGCATTTTTTACAATGGCTGAAAAGAGTTCCGCTTGATCGACATCCATCACAAAGCATGTCATCTGCTTTTAGTCCTGGGTGATTATATTTTTTAGCCCATTCTTTTGCGATTTTTTCTCTTTTTTCTTTGTTGTAATTTTCTTTTTTTGCTAGGAAAGCTTCGCATGTTGAGCAATTAATTCCACACGGTGCTATGTTTAGTTGTTTTTCTAATGTGGGGTTTGAGAAATATGCCTTTACATTAAAATCAGAATCTACCAATTCAATCATTTCGAAGTTTTCTCTGGTTACTAGACTGAAGCCTTTTTTAGAAAGATTGATTTTTTTGAATTCGGAATAATTACCAACTGTAAAATCTGCATCACCCAATTCTGGTTTGGTGGGGTCTGGTTTTCTGATCTTTAGAAGGTTGAGTTTTCCGGCGATGGTGTCTAAGGGGGCTATATGGAATAATGGACCAGTTGGTGTTTCTTTAATAATCTTACCGAGTTTTTTGATTGTCTCTAAAATGTCTTCATATTGTTCATTGTTCTGGCAGAAAATACATGCGTAATTGACAGAAGCTTTTTTCTCAGAAGTGTGTTTGTTTTTTAGTTCAGTGGCCTTTTTGACAATTTCTTGTATAAATTTTTTGAGATTGTCTATATTCATGATATCACTTATGGTGAGCCCGACGCGATTCGAACGCGCGGCCTTCTGGTCCGAAGCCAGATGCTCTATCCAAACTGAGCTACGGGCCCATGGTTTATATTTATCTGTGTTTCTTTATTAATAAGACATTGACGCTCCCGTCGTCTAGTTCGGTCAAGGATGCAGCCCTCTCAGAGCCTTTCTTTTCAAAAAAGAAACTCTCGGGAAAGAGGAAACTTTCCGGTTAAGGAGATAGGCTGTGACCTGGGTTCAAAGAGCCTTTTTATGGGTTAAGTTGGTGAAAAAACGCTCGCGAAAAATCACCAAAAAAGGCATGGAAATCCCAGCGGGAGCACCAAACCTTTTTATGGGGTTTATTGGTTCAAAAAGTTTTAGCAAAAAAAACTAAATATAGCGTCTTTTTATTCTCTGACATGCCTATATTATATGTGATTGTATGAGGCGACTTAGGAAAAATGCAGCTTTGCTTGTTGTGGTATCGATTTTATTTAGTTTTATTTGGTATGTTGTAGTTTCGCCGGCATTTGGGATTTTAGAGTTTTTGGGGTGGATATTCTTCTTTTTATTTATACCGACATTTCCTGTGTTTTTGATTATTGATAGAAGTCACGCACAGTTTCATGCTGTGATGGGATATGGGATTTTGAATTCATTGACAAATCTGTGGATAATGCTTATGTTTTATTCTCCGTGCTGTAATCAGCTTTCTAGGATGATAGCATTTGCAAATATTTTGGTATCTGTGGTTATTGTTTATTATGGGAAGAAAGGTATTGACGCGGGAATATGAGATTTCTGGTTTACCTTTGGTTAAACGTCCCACTTAATTGGTAAGTTAAAAAATAAAATTCTGTTTGGCCCGAATAGCAGTTTTATATACAGGTTTCTCCAAATACTGAATATGAAAGGATTAGAATTGCCAGTAAACACACTGGTTGTAATTGCAATAGCAGTTTTAGTAATGTTAGGTCTTGTTGCAATGTACATGGCAGGAACTGGACCATTTACAGTGGTTGTGGAAATGTCAGCAAGAGGTGCTTCATGTAACATGTTAACAAGTTCTAATTGTCAGACACCGTTAAGCACAATCGCAATTGAATTCGGAGAATATACAAGTTTGTATGACTATTGTGAATCAAAATATATTTCACATTATGGAGCAAGTGTATATAATTTTGAAGAAGAGCAATTTTGTGGAAGTAATAGTGATGTAAAAGCTGATATAGAAAAATATTGTAAGTCATCATTTGTTTGTGGGTGTCCAGGTATAACTTTTGTAGAGCCTTCTGAATCAACTATTTGTTAGGATAGGAAGGCGCCTATTTTTCTTTTTTATGATTTAATCAGATGTATCTTGATTTAAGATTTCTTGGTATTGTGTGAGAAGTGTTGGTACGTTTTGGTCGTTTCCAGCTGTTTTATATTCGGTTGGGCTTCGGAATCTTGTGTTTCCTTCTTTGTCAACTGTTCCAAGTACGTCAATAACTAAAGTGCAACTTCGTTTCTTTATTCCGTAGATTTTCTTTTCTCCGATAGCAACTGCGTCATATGATTTTCTTAATTCTGCTCCGGGGTCCATGTCAAATTTAAAATTCATATTATTTGTTTGGTGCTAAAGCTTAAAAATAGAATGGTCGTGCTCACATTTCTCTATTAATGATAATGCCCAGAACAATTCCTATCCAAAGTATGATAACTGCGGGGTTGTTTTTTGCTAATAAAACTGCTGTGATTGCTATTGCTGGGGCGATTCCATTTAACATTTTCTTGTTGATTGTTATTTTCTTTTTGGTTACTTTCATGATCTATATACGAAGAACTAGTTTAAAAAAGAAATAGAATGGTTATGGTGGACTCGATGTTAGTTTGTACGATGGGGTGGTTCTCTTAATATTTGAATATTATGATTTTACACTTTTTACATTTAGAAGCATTTTTGTAATCTGTTTTCCAGAAACCTTTAGTTAATCTTTCAACTCCTTTTTTCCAGTTTCCCCAGAATCCTAAAATATTATGAGTATTTTTACTACTCCAAAAAATTCCTAATTTGTCACCTATGATATATCCATTTATCATTGTTTTTTTACATTTTGGGCATTTCATAATTTTTTTCATAGAATAATTCTTATTTTGATGTTTAAAAATATGATTAAAAAGATTTGGTGGACTCGATGGGATTCGAACCCATAACCTCTACCTTTCTGTCTGTGGTGCGTACTGAATCTTCAGCAAACCTGCAGATGCAAGGGTAGCGATCTTCCGTTGATCTACGAGCCCAGTTGTTAAATTTATATCTGCTAAGCATATAAATATGTCTATGCCAGAGACACCGCGTACTACAGTTGGAACAATCATTATAAAAGACGGTAAAATACTTCTTGTGAAGAGGGGTGAAGGTAGACCTGAAAATAGAGATAGATACCCTTTTAAGGGTTTTTGGTGTTTTCCTGGTGGGCACGTTGATCTTGGAGAGACTATTGAACAGGCAGCTGTTCGAGAAGTGAAGGAAGAAACAGGATTAGAAATCAAAAATCCAAAATTTCTTTTTTATGTTGATGAAGCATTTCCTGAAATAAATTTTTATGCAGCTATTCATGTTTTTGTTGCGAATTATGATGGGGGAGAAGTTAAGATACAGGAAGGTGAGGTGGCTGATTTTAAGTGGGTAACTGTTGATGAGGGACTGAA
>Ga0233431_1003237_pt1 | contig 20150 bp, 13 predicted proteins | sample SI_118_April2016_FD_179867 | JGI IMG/M metagenome (GOLD analysis project Ga0233431, IMG submission 179867) | Seawater microbial communities from Saanich Inlet, British Columbia, Canada - SI_118_April2016_200_MG | ecosystem: Environmental > Aquatic > Marine > Inlet | place: Canada: British... | reverse complement strand
TGAAAGATGGTGCCGTCATAATGACCGTCATTGACGTAGGCCAGAAAGTTCTCTGCGGACTTGGGGGCTTTTTCTTCATCAAGCTCCAGAAAAATATCGCCCATGCTGGTTTCTAATTTTACCATTTTGTTTGAATCCTTTCCTGGCGGGTAGCAACCCGCACGTTGAAATTCGAAAAATGATTTTTGATGCCCGCAACAGCATCAATGCCAATTTGGCAAAACTAATCATGATCTCTCAAAATGCAAATCCATCATCAAGGTCTGTACAGTACAACTATTTCGAAAAATCCGTACAGAAACGATCACGACCTTCCTGTTTGGCCTGGTAGAGTTGTTTATCAGCGGCTTCAATCAGATTGGCCGGAGTGTATGCAGGGCACATCTGTGCGATGCCCATGGATATGGTGATGGAGGGAAGATCTTTGCCGTCGGACATGACAATTCTGGCCTGTTTTACCGCGTTGCAAAGCCTTGCTGCTACGATCTCGGCATTTTCCACACGGGTGTCGGGCAGGATAATTGCGAATTCCTCGCCGCCGTAGCGGGCTGCAAAATCAGTGGGCCGGATGTTTTCGCTCAAGACCTTTGACAGGGTAGAGAGGGCAACATCTCCGGCCTGGTGCCCGTAATTGTCATTGTAATGTTTAAAATGATCCACATCAGCCATACACAGGGTAAACGTTTCCCGGCACCGTTTATATCGACTCAGGTGGCGGTTCATGGCTTTGTCAAACCAGCGCCGGTTGTAAATACCCGTCAGACCGTCAACCATTGCAAACTGCTCCAGCTGCCTGCTCTGGGTTTGTTCCTGAAGTATCAGTTGGGTGTTGTGCAACAGCCGTTTAGAAATGATGGACAGGAGGTTCTTCGCGATACGGCCGTCGTCAAACACCATTTCCCACAAGGTTTTGTTGGATAGTTTCAACAGACGTGACGGTTCTCTGGCCAAAACATAAGCGGAAGGATTGATGTCTTCTATCAGGGATAATTCGCCGACGCAATCGCCCGGCTCAATGGTTCTGAGCATCCGGGAATCGGGGCTTTCCAGGTGAACGCCCAATTGTCCCGACAGCAGAAAATAGATGCTCCTGTTTTCATTTTCAGGAGAAAGGATGATGCTTCCGGGCAAGAATTCTTTTATCTGTGCCCCTTCAAGTTCCGTCGGTACTTTCTTGAGCTCGATATTTCGAAACAGATCAATCCCTTTTAAACCATCTATAGAAATCTCCATTTTTTCATCCTCCGAAAAGCCCCTAAATGCTAAAAAACGTGTATAAATATAACACAAGGGTTAAAATCATTCAAATTTGAAACTGAAAAATTTTCAGATCATGCTTCAGGATTTTTTAGTTGACCCAGAGAAGAAAAATAAGCAGAATAAACCTGTGCATAACTGGTAGGCCTTTCTGGCCTTTTCTTAGAAAAAGCCAAACCCATTGTGAGGTGGGGGCGGAAAGCCACGGATCTCCCTAATTAAGAGATGGCCGGGTTGCCTTGGAAATGAGAGAACGATTTTATAATTTACCCTCCATTAGTGCCTTTTCACGCCCTGGCTTGATCCTGGTTTATCTCATTCTTGCATTCTTTCATATAGGAGTTCTCCAAAAACCACTTTCCCATGGCTTTCAGGGATCCAATATCCCTGAAAGCCATATTAATTTCAGGTATATCTCTTTATTTTCAAAAAGGAGGGAAAGATGAAAAATTATTCTGTGGCAGTTTTGGGATGCATTTTGATGTTGTTGAGCCTGTTCGGTTGCAGTGGACAAGAAATCCCCCCCGAACTCGAGGCCGTAACTATGGAGGGAACGCTGGCGGTTGCTGAAGATTTCTACATCAGAAACAAACCTGAACCAGTTGTTGTCGACTACAGTGTCAAGTTGATCGACGAAAGCGGGACAACGGGTGCAATGTCCATTGGTGTCAAGGTCAACCTTTTTCGCTTTGATGCGGTAACACAGGAGCTTGTATTCGAGCAAACTCTGGAGGATTATTCTGAAACAGTGGTATGTAATAAGGTGTATGACGGATCCACAACCTGGGTTTATGACCGTCAGGCAGATGCAACCACGTACAAAATCATCCTTGAAGCCACAATGGATGAGTATGCCGAAACATTTTCATTGGACAGTGATCTATTCGTGATCTGGAAGTCTCTGGGAGCTCCCAAGGGGCATGCCAAAAGGGATCTCAAAAAAATGGATCAGGTGGAAAAACTGATTACCAGGCTAGATGGGTATTATATGGTCTACGAAGTGGCCAAGCAGAATGGATACATTGTCGGGGATGAACTGGTGGTAATTCACAAGGAGGAGATGACCGTGGACGAGGCTGTGGCCATGGCTGATGAGTTAAAATTGACCGCCACTGAAAACAGCGATCAGGCCTTGGCATACTTTAATGCTCAGGACTATGAAACCTGTTTCACTTTGGCAAAAACAGCGGCCCGCGAGGTCCATTCAGCTTTGACCATCTACCATGCACTGCTTGCTCAAGCGATCGATGCTGTGGAATAGACGAGGATGGCAGAATGGGCAGTTCTAAATCCTTTAACGTCAACCGAAGAAGGGGGTTGGCACTTTTCAGTGCCAACCCCTCCTCATGCATGTGTCCAGGTAACCCTCAGAACTTCTTCAAGGGTGGTTTTGCCTTCCAGGAGTTTTTTGACAGCATTTTGCCGGAGGGTGTAAACGCCTTCTTTTATGGCCTGGGCGCGCAGCGTTTCCGTATCCGTCTCTGCCTTGATCAATTTTCTGATGGACTCGTTGACCGGAACGAGCTCATAAATACCGATCCTGCCCAGATACCCTGTCCCACGGCACTTTAAACATCCTTTGCCTTGAAAAAGCGTTATGGGTCCTTCCTGGTTAAACTCCAGCCCGTGAGCCCTCAGTTCACGGATATCCATTTGGTAGCTTTCCTTGCAGTAAACGCATATCTTGCGAACCAGCCGTTGTGCCAACACCCCGATCATGGTTGCCTGGATTAAAAATGCCGGAATCCCCAGGTCAAGGAGCCGAATGATTGCGGAAACAGCATCATTGGTGTGAAGTGTGGAGAGGACCAGATGACCTGTCAGGGCAGCTTGAACGGCATTCTCCGCTGTTTCCAGGTCTCTCATTTCACCGACCATGATAATATCAGGGTCCTGCCGCAGAATATTGCGAAGGATCGAGGCAAAGGTTACGCCCGCAGCGGGTTGGACCCCGATCTGGTTAAACCCTTCATGGACCATTTCTACCGGGTCTTCCACCGTGGTGATATTAATGCCCGGCGAAGAAAGCGTCCGGAGCGTCGAGTACAGGGTCGTGGACTTTCCACTCCCCGTTGGACCGCAAACCACGACCATGCCGTGGGGCATGCGAATCACATGCTCATAAGCGGCCAGGTCCTGCGGCGAAAATCCGAGTTTTTCAAGGTCCTGGAAAAGGATTTCCGGATCCATGATTCTCATGACCACCTTTTCGCCAAAGGCTACAGGTATGGTGGAAACCCTTATTTCGGTTTCCACTCCCCCTTTATCCGTCTTGATCCTGCCGTCCTGGGGTTTTCGTTTTTCGGAAATATCCATTCGGCCAAGGCTCTTGATGCGGCTCAGGATGGCGGAGTGAACCTTTTTAGGAAAGTCATAAATGGGGTGCAGGATCCCGTCCACCCGGATCCTTACCAGGCTGTCTTCACGCCTGGGTTCAATGTGGATATCGCTGGCACGCTGGTCGAAGGCATAACTGAGGATGTGGTTTACGGCGTTTACGATATGCTGGTCGTTGGAAGGAAGTTCTTCCGCTGATTTTAACCGCACATACTGCTCCAGGTTCCCCAGGTCAACTGAAGATCCGGAAAACTCATTCTCCGCAGCGGAAACAGACCTTCTAAAACCGTAAAATTCGTCAAGAAGCCTGATAATATCGGACCGGGAACTGACCACGGGTTTCACTTTCATGTGTACAACCCTGGCGATATTATCCAGGATTTCAACATCGAAAGGGTTGGCCATTGCCACGATCAGGCATTCATCTTTTGCATAAATGGGCAGGGCCAGGTGTTTCCTGGCGAAGCTGTGGGGCAGGGTGCTGGTCACAAGTTTAAGATCCAGCTTGAGAGGATCAATTTTCTTGTAGGGAATTTCCCATTGTTCTGCAAGGCACTGACAAATGATATCTTCATCCAGGATTTTTTCAGGATCGTCCCACCGCTCAATTTTAAGGGCGGCAATCTGATCGATGATGACTGCCGGGTTAGTGTTCCCGGGGCCACCGCGGCCTGAAGGGTATGCGTTTCTGCCTGCATTTTGATGAAATGCGGGTTTTTTACGAAGGAGCCCCTCTTTTTGACCAACGGATATCAGCCCCTTTTTTAAAAGGCTTTCACAGACATTTTCAAGGGATAGCGGGTTTTCCAGGTTTTTTTTCATAGCTCACTCTGGTTTATTAAATGCTGCCGGTGACCTTTTTCCATGAGCCGGCATATAACCGGCGGGTGTTGTGCCGGAGGAAATGATAGTATGCATGCGCTCGGGAGTTCAAGGTTTTTATCGCTAATAGGTGAATCAAACAGGCATGATATGTTTCTTTCACCGCCATTTTCTTGACCCCCCATCTTATCTTCTCTATAATCCGCCATTCGAAACCGAGAAAATTCATTCATCAAATAAAGAAAGGAGCAAAAAAATGAGAAAAAAAGCGACGGTCATTGGGGCGGGAAACGTCGGTGCTACTGCGGCGATGCGTCTTGCGGAAAAAGAATTGGCGGATGTGGTGCTGATTGATATTCTTGAAGGGGTACCGGCTGGAAAGGCATTGGACTTGATGGAAGCTGCGCCCATTGAAAAGCATGACGCCAGCATCATCGGTGCGACAGGGGACTATTCACAGGCAAAAGATTCCGACATTGTTATTATTACGGCCGGGATTCCGAGAAAGCCGGGCATGAGCCGGGATGATCTGTTGTCCACGAATATGGGAATCATGGATACGGTCACCCGAGGGGTTGCGGCTGTAGCCCCCAATGCCGTGTTGATCATTGTGAGCAATCCGCTGGATGCCATGTGCCACGTGGCCTACAATGCCAGCGGGTTCCCCAAGAACAGGGTGCTTGGTATGGCGGGGGTTCTCGATTCCGCGCGTTTTCGCGCCTTCATCGCCATGGAGTTGAATGTTTCCGTTGAGAATACCCACGCGTTCGTCCTGGGAGGGCATGGTGATACCATGGTTCCCCTCCCCCGGTTTTCAACGGTGGCGGGTATCCCCATCACCCAATTGATGGCGCCGGAAAGGATTGATGCGCTGGTTGAGCGGACACGGAATGGCGGCGCTGAAATCGTTGGACTGCTCAAAACCGGCAGTGCCTATTATGCCCCGGCTTCCGCTGCCGTGGAAATGGCCGAGGCCATTCTCAAGGACAAGAAAAAAATCCTGCCTTGTGCGGCCTGTTTAGACGGAGAATACGGCATCAGCGATCTGTTTATTGGTGTTCCCGTGAAGCTGGGGGCGAACGGCGCTGAAGAGATTATTGAAATCGAATTGACCGATGACGAGAAAGCCGCCCTGGATCATTCCGCCGATGCGGTTCGCGGTCTGGTTGAAGACATGAAGCGGCTCAACTGAGATCCGCCGGTTGATGCCCTTTCTTTTTTCCCCTGGGCCGTACAGGGGCGCAAGGATTTAATTAATTCTTGCGCCCTTTCTTTTTCCCCTTGAATTCACTTCGGTAGTAGTATTCCAGGTATTTTGAAACGCACCGTTTCATGTCTTTCCGTTCGCAGATTTCCTGAATGCCCCTGATATCATGATAGTAATCAAGGTCATTGTAGATTTCACCGGAAATTTCGTGCAGGGACTGGGACCTTACCAGTTTTTCATCGACCTCGAATCCTCGGGATTTCATAACCCTGGGGCCCGCGAAAATCACCAGGGCTCCGGGTTCAGCGACGACAATATCCCCCAGGGCCGCATAGCTGGCAATGGCCCCACCCGTGGCCGGGTCGGCGAGAATCGATATGTAGGGCAGTCCGCTTTTTCTGAGACGGTTAATGGATTCAATGGTTTTGACCATTTGCATCAGTGCTGATATACCTTCGTAGAGCCTTGCGCCACCCGAACAACACAGGCTGATAAACGGCAGATTCTTCTGGATGGCATAATCCACCCCCCTTCTGAATTTTTCACCGAACACCACCCCCATGGATCCGCCGCAGTAGTAGAAGGTGCTCAACGCCATGACGGTGCGCATCTGGTTGACCCGGGCGCTGCCCACCACCAGGGATTCGTTGAAGTGGGAATGCCCTTCCTGTTTGGCCAGAAATTCCCTGTAATAGTCTGTGATGGCGGCTTCTTCCAGGAGTTGGTCGACGGTTAAATTCCGGTAGAGTTCATGAAAGCTTCCCGTATCGGCCAGGCAGTCTATCCAGCCGCTGGCGCCCAGGATATAGGAAAAACCGCATTCCGGACATACATTGAAGTTATCCAGCAGCGCCTGGAGCGGAATCAGTTTGCCGCAGCCTTTTCGTCGTTTATCACCCTGTTTGCCTGCGCCGCATTCGATCAATTCATTGTTGGCCGGCGCATGCTGAAGGTTGCCGTACCCATCACCCACTTCCGTCAGGCTCGTATAATTGACAATCTCGATGTTCGGCGGCGGTTTTCGAAAGGCTTTTTTGATGGGGGTTTCGATATATCGTTTTATATCGTAAAATTTTCCACTTCCCTTTGACAAACCATAATTCTTAGCCCTGATTTCCCGCCGTTTGATGAGTTTTTCAATTTTGGATCGCGACAGATCCTTTATGGCCTTGGTCAGAAATTGATCAATATTCCGGGTCATGGCGGTGGTATCGGTAACGTCCTCGGAGAAGGGCACGATGCGGTCGATAACATCCAGGTTTTTCAGATCTTTGGCGCCCGGTTTCAAAATGGCGAGCGCGTCTTCAATCCGCTCCGGATCTCTGAACACAATGGAGGCCATGCTTTCAGGGGGGGCGGTGGCATAAAGGGCATCCTCCATCTGACCCCGTATGTCGGTGACCTGAATCGCCAGGGCGCCGCCGCTGCCCCCCTCTCCAAGAATCAGAGAGATGGTTCGGATGGGAATGGCCAGAAATTCCCGAATCAGTTGGGCGATAAAAAAAGCCTGAAATCGCTGGGCCGAATACATGGAAATATCAGCCCCGTAGGTATCGATAATGGAAAAAAGAAAGGTGTTTTCCGGATCCTGTTCACAGGCCGTTTTCAAAACGGAAAGGATTACCGAGTGGTCATCGGAGGTGGGCATGCCGTAATTCAGTTTTTTGAGGTCCTCACTGCTTCGGAGATTTTCCGGTTTGGGTTTCTGCTGTGCGACAACATAGAGCAACTTTCCCGCATATTGACACGATCCCGCAATCAGGGAGTCGCTTCGATAGGAACCAAAAGGCATAAAATCGGAAAACAGCCTGTTGATCACGTCCGAAGATCTGGGTCTGAAGGGGTGCCGGGTTCTCTTTTTGAAAATATCGACAAGTTCTGGCTTGGCCATAATATAGTCCTCTGCTTGTTCCGGCCATGATGAGCCGGCGGCAATACCCCTCATCAAATGGCCTTTTTCTGTGATTCCTTGAGCCCACTTATCTATCAGGCTTCCATATTTTTTGCAACCTTCTGAGGAAACCCGCTGGACCGAAATTTTTCAGCGGTTCAATTTGCCATGTCGTATTCCGGTTGAAGACTTTTATCCGGCAATGGCAATCCCTTATGTTCAAAGTCACTGGCAGCTTCACTGATATTTTGAAAGAGCCTTTGGGGGGCGAGAAACAATCGCTTGAAAAAACTGTAGGTGCCGTGGCTCATGCTCTTAAAGGCCATGTATTCAACATTCGGATGGGACATCTTTCCGTCCACCTGAAAATATTCTGCCACCAAAGTGTTATCGTCTCCTCGCAACAGGTATCCCAGTACGGGAATTTGGTTGACCAGAAGGTCCGCCGTGGTCAGCGGATGAACGCCGATTTCCACATCCATCATGCCGGTGCGAAGATCTGCCTGTCCCTCTGCCACGGCGTTGAAAACGGGGCTTTCCATGGTTAGATTGCCGGCCTTGGCAATCCCTTTATCGATGTCAAGGCGACCCTCAATGCGATTGAAATAGAGGCCGTCTTTTGAGAGATGTTCAGGCCTTGTTTCAAAAGCGCGGGTCAGGCTCATGTTGTCCAGGATCTTGATGAATACGTTACTCTTTCTGACCACCCCTTGTTCCAGAAGAACATTCGCGTTTCCCGTGAGGCTTGAAAGCAGCTCCTTTTTTGTATTTCCTTTGGCAAAAAGCAGGGCTTCCAGGGTCAGCTTGCCTTCCAGTCGATTTTTAACGAATAACAGGGGCGTTGGTAAATCTTCCAGGGGTTGCCGGTCCATCTCCAGGTAGCTGGTGAAAAGCATCTCCGGTTTTTTCCCCCGTTTCAGATGGCCCCGCAACAGGAGTCTGCCCCGTTCGAACCGTAAGCTGGATCGGCTTATATAAAGGTCCTTGGAGCGTAATGCACACTCAATTTCAAGGGGGCCGAATTCGGCTTCCTCCCACTGGACCCGAGGGGCTGTTATGTTCAGATGAACGTCTGATGTTTCCACAAAGTGGTGGGCGCCTCTCCTCCAGCCGGGCCTCATCTGGTCGCTTCCGTTTTCAGTAAAATTGATCGATTTAAAATTCCCTTTCTTGAATTTTTGTCCCATTTCCGGGGGAATCAGATCATTCAGGTCCAGGAGATCGGAGCGAACAGCGATATCCCCTCTCATTCCTTCCCATCCTTGAAACTCACCCTTCACTTGAAAGGGGCTTTTTCCCAATTTGAGTGCGAGGGACTCAATCAAAACGTTATCTCCGGAAAATTTCAGTTTAAAATGACAGTCCTTGATGGGGTGGGGAAAAGCCCTTGTGACAAAAGAGAGTTGTTTCCCTTCCATTTGCCCCGATACCCGGGTTTTTGTCGGGTCCTTGCGAGATGCGGTTACCGAAATCTTACAATTGAGATCTCCTTCAGCGGTGAAATTACCTTTCTTGAACCGAATCCCCAGGTCCTCGAGGAGAAGTTTTTTGGTGGATACGTTGAAGTTAAAGGTGTCCTTGTTCGCAAGGTCATAGGCGCCGCTCAGTGCAAAGGATGACTTTCCCAGGTTGCATTGCAGATTCCTGAGGGTAAACCGTTTCTTGGGTAAAATGCCGCCGCTGAAGAGAACGCTGCCTTCACTGGAAAAGGGGGCAACGGTCATGGATTCCGTTTCCAGAAACGCCTGTTTCAGATCCAATGCACCGTGAAAGGACCAGGCTTTCTTTTTGGAGAGGCTCACTTGACAGGGAATCCGGTTCTTGAATGTGGTGGATGCTTTCAGGTCAGGATAGAAATGGCCGAGCAGTTCATCCATATCCGCCATGGCTACCAGGTGCGCTTCCCCTGTTTGCCAGTTGTCCCCCAGACTTCCTGAAGCGCTGAGTCTTGATTTGCCCCACTGCCCTTCAGCGACAAAATTTTTCCCATTTTCAGCGGTGATGGTAAGGGCGCCTTCCTTGATCAGGATCGGGAAAGGAATATCCGGATCATCAAGGGTGCAACCCATAAACGTGATCATGCCTTTTTCTATTCTTGGAAAATGCCATCCGGGCTCATACACGATGTTGACGTCCGCATCCAGTCTACCGGAAGCACCTTCAATCTGGCGAAATTTTGTGCGGACTTCAGGAGGAATCAGTTGCAGGTGGGTTTGTGTCATGAGGTCTTCCACCCGGAATGATCCCGAAGCGGTCACTCGGACGTACGGATCTTCTACATATAGATCTTTTAGAAACAGGCCTCCCGTTTCGATGGTTGATTCTCCGAAATGTCCGTTGATCCCTGACACATGAATTTCCCCATTTCTAATTTCCAGGTTCCCCGAAACCCGATCCACTTTCAAAGCCTGTTCATCCTTGAAGGCCGTGAGCCCTTTGCATGTGATTTGCAACTGCAGAAGTTCGGCGTTTTCCTGAAGATCAAGATTTTCCAACCTGCGCCATGGGCCATTTAAAGAAAAAAGGTCCACGCAAACACTACCGCCGGAAAAAATGGAAAAAATGCGGGTTTCCAGCCAGATGGGCAGCAAAGATGTAGGGAATATCCGTTTGAATGTAGCCAGCGTCATAAAGGGGCTCTTAACCTTCAAATCCAGGTGAGGATCACTCGGGTTGGTGAAATTAAAGGTCGAAGCGCCGTTCAGTGTGAAATCGGTGTTTTGAATCTGGAAAAAGGGGATTCTCAATATCGAGTCCACATACGAAGCATTGAAGGGGACAGCGAGTTGATCAAAAGAAAAGGCTTTTTTGTCCCCTTCATCAATCAAGAGAAAGTCAAGCTCCCTGAAGATCAGCTTCCCCTCAATTGAGAGAATTCCGTCCAAGCGCCCTTTGATCGCGGCATTTATCCCCACAACCCCTTTTTTGACCGGCAGATCTTCCGGCAGGGGAAGTCGGGTCAGGGGTATTTCCTTCAAATTGAACTGGCTATCAATCCACAAGCCCTTCTCAGCGTTTTCACCAATCACCCCTCTACCGGAAAAGGGCGCCGTCGCACCGTTATAGAGGGCGGTGCCATGAAAAGAAGCTTCCAGAAGTACCGGATCCCTGGATTTCCTGGTCAGTTGCCCACTTTTCAAAGTTAGGGCCAACGTTTTCGAAGTCAGGCCGGCTGTCTCCAGAACAACATGGGCGTTTTCCAGGGAAACCAGTGGAAATGCCGCCAATATCCGGGTGTAGGATTTTTCTAAAACCGGACCCTTTCCCTGAAAGGAAAGTCCATGGTCCTTTTTAGCGGCCAGGTGGATTTTGGGGTCAAGGATTGCCAACTCCGTGGGGACAATCCGGCCCCTCAGAAGATCTTTAAGACTGAAATTCATCCTGATTCTGGCGGCCCCTGCCGTCACATGTCCATCGGGTGTATATACCTTGAAATTACGGGCCCTGATGCCGATGCCTTTGGAAAAGTTGAGGTTTATCTTTTCAGCGCTCAGTTTATACCCTGTTGTTCGTGACAGTTGTTCCAGAAGATAGTGTTGGAACGAATCGGTTTGGATGAGAAGATTGAGAAGGAGTCCCAGTAAGACCGTTAGAGATAAAAAGAGAAGAACCGGCAGACGGATGGCTTTCAGCTTTTTTTGCCACATTTTTTGAAATAGTCTCTCAGGATTTTTTCGTGATCAAAGGCCAGCGGTTTCGGTAAGGCATGCGCTTCGAAAATGCCCGCTTCTTCCGCATCATCTGCCGCCTTGGGCCAGCGATTTTGAACATGGGCGATGGCTTTTGCAACAAAGACCACGGAGATCGAATGATGCCTGGGATCCCTTGATGGATCGGAATAAGCGCCCAGTTGACAGGAAAGGGTCACGTCCAGGCATGTCTCTTCCCGTGCTTCTCTGATGGCAGCTGACTCAAGGGTTTCTCCATAATCCACAAAACCGCCGGGAAGTGCCCAGCCGTGGGGCGGGTTTTTTCGTTTTATCAAAACGATGCCGTTTGAAGCGCGGCGTTCGATTTCAATAATGATGTCCACGGTCGGAAAAGGGTTACGATATCGGAAAACCGGTTTTCCGCAGTGTGGGCACGAAAGATTATCTTTCATGATAAGTGTTTTCCTCAAAACAGTACCCGACGAACATAATAGATAAATCCAGCCCGCGCAACAACAAAACTGCCAAGATCCATACTTCCGGGAGAAGGAAATTAGGGAAGTATTAGGGCGAAAATACAGCTCCAAATTTCTAATTTCTAATTTCTAATTTGTTGTGTTACACTGATGGGGTTACATTATATTGGTTAAACCCGGTTCAGCGGGAGTGATGTCCATTCAAGAAAGGAGATAACAGATGTTTAAGCGATGGGTGTGGGCGGCTTGTTTTGTTTTGGCAGTGACATGGATGCTTCCGGGTGCGGTCTTCGGACTCAGCAGGGACCGGTGGACCAACGACAAACCCTACGGTGTGTTCTTCAATAACTACGACCCCAATTTTTACACGGGCTTTGTGCCGCGGGTGCAGGAGCGGGAGCGGATCAAGATTCATATGGGGCGTGGCAACCAGGTTCGGGTTCAAATGATCCTGTCAGACAAGACCATCGACAACTACCTGCTCGACCAGGTGGCCCGTCATGATCTTTATAAAGAGGTCATTGATAAAAAGGTTATTAAACTCACATCCAATCTGGCGTGGGAAGACTACCATCAAAAGGTGATGGATGAAAAGCTTCACGATCTGGTTAAAAAGAAGGGGGAACTGGATGGAAAAGCCTGGCGTGACCTTAACCTGTCCTACATGGACAAACTGGTCCCGGGCCGGCTGTTTCATATTCAAAAGGACTTTAACAAAATGGAGGATGACTTTGCCCAACTGCTCAAAAATTCTCCACAACCTGCAGGCATGCAGGCCAAACTGGACCTGATCAATGCGTTCTTTCCCCACCGCATTTTTCTCTTGGAATTAACGCCAGCCCAGGATGCCGATTTTGAAAAATTGGTGGAACTGGCAAAATCCGGGGACATGGATGCCTTTCGACCCATGGCCGAAGCCTTTTTTGATGCCATCACCGGCGGTATTTATCCCATCAAGAACGGCAAGCTGGATTATTATGAGTTCACCACCATATACCCGGCCGGCACCTATGACAAAACAACCACCCATGACGGCCAGGTCATGCCCATGTACACCACCACCGGCGTCTGGTGGCTGATTCCTCGAAAGCATGGGAGAGGTATTCTGGGGATGGTGGACTATATCTCATCGGCCGGCTATTACGGCATGATGCCCATGCTCCCCTATCAGTATGGTGGTGGCATTGCTTATAACGCCATCCATAACCCCGGTATCAGTTGCTGGATCGGGGGACACCATCTTCTTCCCAAAGGCTGGCGGAAAGTGACGGCCGGTAGCCGCAGCGGCAAACCCTTTAACCGTGTGGCCATTACCAGCCGCGGGCCCGTTTCCCATGGCTGCACCCGTCTCAATGCCGGCCATTTGACGGAGTTCAGGGAGATGCTGCCGTCAACATCCCAGGGTATGGAAGGGATCAAGCATTACCGAAGTCTTTCCCACTGCTATGATGTCTTCGATCTGAAAGGTGACGGCAATGACCAGGTGATGGGTGTCCAGTACTATATCGCCTTTCGCCATACCAAATCGCGGGTAGCCCAGCAAATCTGGGCCCAGAACAACCGCAAGGATTTCTATACCTGGCTCTACGGGAATGATTTGAATTTTGCTCCCGTGGGTGAGGCCTCTTTCAATAAGGTCTACGGTTATAAGTTCAACAAGCGAAAGGCACTTCAGGGCAGGAAATATGAGAACATCAAACTCCATGAAGCCCCCTATGAACCGGAATATCTCCAGTTTTATGTGATTAACGGCGTCAAAAAGCTTTCTAAGGAGGGGATGGATTTCAACCGGGAGTTGCGTCGGGTGGCGTACGGTTATCCGGTGGACCGGAAGAAATTGCGTTTGGAATAATGATGAAGCTTTATGGATAACAGGGTTTATGTGATGCCGTGCCCTGACTACGGTCAGGCTGAAGAACGGCTTGTGCAACTTGCGGATCAAATGGGGGGCATGAACTTATTTGTAAACAAGGGGGACAAAATCGCCCTTAAAGTGAATCTGTTGCGTGCGGGCCTGCCTGATGAAGCCGTATCAACGCATCCGGCCGTTGTATCGGCAGTGGCCCGAATGGTAAAGAAGTCGGGTGCAGAACCGTTGATTGTAGACAGTCCGGGGGCTGGATTTCGATTTACCCAAAAGGTCCTGACCAAGATCTATAATACCAACGGCATGACCAGGGCAGCAGATGAATCCGGCGCAAAACTCAATTTTGACACCACATTTGAGATTGTTTCTTTTCCGGAAGGGAAATTGATCAAGCGCTTTGAAGTCATCACGCCGATTCTGAGGGCAGACGGGATACTGAATCTCTGCAAGCTCAAATCCCACACCTTCACCTCCATGACCGGTGCGGTCAAGAATCTCTTTGGGGTCATACCGGGACTCGCCAAACCGGGCTACCACGCCAAGCTTATGGATACAGGCCGATTTGCAAATATGCTCCTTGATCTCATGAGTATCGTTTCATCCCGGATTTCTATCATGGATGCAGTAATGGCCATGGAGGGTGATGGCCCCAGTGGGGGCGATCCTAAACAGGTCGGTGTGTTTTTAGGGGGCACCAACCCACTGGCTTTGGACGTGGTTGCTGGTGAGATAATCGGTCTGCCGCGGGAAAGCAATCCGATCCTGTTAGAAGCTGAAAATCGTGGCATGCTACCCAACCACATGGACCAGGTGGAACTCATCGGAGCAGACATCTCAGCGCTTCGAATCCCTGATTTCAAACTTCCCAGCACCATTTGTCAGGGTACGGGTTTTGATGATCATTTGACCTGGTGGCAAAGGCCCCTGCAGCCGCTCATCAAAGACAGCCTGACCCTGAAACCCCGGATATCAAAGGAAAAATGTATTGCATGTGGCGCATGCCATGCGGCCTGTCCCGTGAAGGCCATTGCCATGGTAAAAAGTCGAAAAAACCCCCATGCCCAAATAGATGATGAGAAATGCATTCGCTGTTACTGCTGTCACGAGATGTGTGCGGATGATGCTGTGATCCTGCGACGTTCCCTTCTGTATCGTTTTGCACAAAGGTAGACGGTTCGCTCAAGGCATCCATTGTGGTACGGCGTAGAAGGGAGGGGGCGCTTACTCGGGCAGCGGTACGGGATGCGGCACGTCGATGTGGCGCGGGTCGGTTATGTTCGGGGTTTTAAAGAAATGGTCGGTCTGGTACATGATCCGGTTGAGTTGCTGATCGAGCTGCTGCCGGTAGCGTCTGCATGTCTCACGGGAAGCGTCCGCAGGCACCTGGATGGGGGTATCTGCAAACAAGGCAACAATCCGGGAAAATGGTTTTGGAATAATGGTGCGATCCCAGCTTCGCAGCGTCCAACAGCGATCCGCACTCCAGATCACCGGGAGGATCGGAAGCCCGGTTCGTTTGGCCAGATAGATGATTCCGAGTTTGGAGACAAAGCGCGGCCCCTGGGGCGCATCGGCCACCAGGCCGCCTTTGTGTCCCCGGCGAACCAGCGCTTCCATTTCGCGAAACGCCTGGCGTCCACCCCGGGATGAAGAACCCCGTGTCGTAATCCAGCCGAAACGCTTGGCGGCCTGGGCCGCCAGTTCACCATCTTCACTGGCACTGGCGATGGAAACAACGTTCTGGTTGCGAAACCAGTAAATGACGAAAAACAACCCCCGGTGCCAGCTGGCATAGAGCAATCCCCTGCCGGGATGCTTCTCTGAACATCTATCTTCAATCTCACGGCCGAATTCGGTGATGCGGCAGGTCCCCAGCCACATACTGGCGATCACCTTCGCCGCCCAGCCGAAACTATAAAAAGCGGCACGTTTCCACAGCGTCATATGTGATCAATCCTCTCCAAAAGATGCAGTTAGCGGTTAGCCGTTAGCCGTTAGCCAAAGGACTATAGAAAAATCTCCCTTGTGCGTCAACGGCATAATTCGGGGGACACAATACTGACAGCCGATTGAGTATGCACTTTTTTGTGTGCCGCCTTGGGTTTCAGGGGAGCTTTTCAATCTCCCTTTGAACAATATTGATGTGAGACGCCAATTTGTTTTTCAAAGGGGATTGGGGATAATCGTCAACCAGGGTTTTGAGGATTTTGTAAGAGGTTTCAAGCAGTTCTTTTTTCTTATTCGGATCTTTGGTTTTCTTCGCTTCCAGGAAAATTGCAGCAGCCCGGTTTCGTTCGCGGTTGATGAGGCTTTCAACGGCCCGGGTTTTGAGATCAGCGGCTTCGGCGCTCAATTCCTGGGTGTTTCCCAGCGCTTCCAGCGTGGTGATGGCCCCTTTGTAGTCTTCCTTTTCATATAATCTTCTGGCGGCTTCATAAGTCTCTTTCATGTAGGTTGCTTTGATCACGGCGTTTTCTTCGTATGCGGTTTCCACTTCTTCGATATTATTAAGCGCCCTGTCGATGACTTCTGTTTCAGGCCCCTCTTCCCTTTCGGCCTTTTCTTTTAACAGCAGTTGCCTTGCTTCGGCGAATTCATGATTCCGGGCCAGCGCATCGACTTTTTCCTGAAGCAACACCATGTGGGGTTGCAGTTCCTGAGGGTCAGCGCCTTCAGGGGGTTGAAACATGGAATGAAACGGCTGGAGCGGTTCCTTGGGCGTCTGTTCGATCCGATTTCTGAGATCATTGATCATGGCGGTCCTGTCATCCCGGGTGTGGGAAATCTTCCCCAACGTTTTGGCCGCTTGCGTCGGTTGCCCCAGCGCCAGTTGCCAACGGGTGATGTCCCCGCGAAGTTGCACCACATCGGGGGTGCCTTCAATTTTCCCGGCAACCTCCTTTCCGATCTCAACGGCTTCATCCAACATCCCGTCTTCGGCGAGGGAGATGGCGAATATGATGCCGATTTCAGGGGTGAGTCCACCTGGAAAGCTTGTTCGTAATGCCAGAGTGCGTTGAATCACTCCCTTGTAATTTTCATCCAGATAGAGATCCAGGATTTCATTTTTTCGTTGAATAAAATCGGCAAAGGAATTTTCATCAACTGGTGCCTTACCGATTTTCTCAAAGTAAGTGTTTTCCATGAGCGACATGGATCGGAAAAGGGCTTGGGCCAGGGTATCACATTCTTTTCCGGTTACGGGACCGGGGGCGCTCTTTTTGAGCAGGCGGTAAGCCCTAAGCAGGGCTGAAGCAGCGCTTCTATCGCTGTCAGACAGGTCTTTGTTTTTTATGAAGTATTCAAGAAACTGGATTCGATCCTCCACATGAGAAACTTCGATGTTGAGTATTGTGCCTTCCTTTTCGGTGGGTGTATGAACAGGGGGCCGCGGTTCCGGGGTCATGGACGCGCATCCGGCGCTGAAAGTCAATATGATGAACAGGAAAATGCGTATTTTTTTCATTCTTGGGGCCTCGTTAGCCTTCTAAAACAGTTCAAACTCTCTTTTGAGCTCCCAGGTTTTACCCCCGCCGCTGGCTTGTGTCAACACTTCCGGGAGCGTGGATGATTGAGATGGCGTTTCGCCATTTTTCAGCGGAAGGCCGGTTCCCGGGGAAACAGGGACGGGGTGGAGCGCGAACTTCCTCGGGGTTACAGGACGCAGCAATGGGTTAAAGGCCAGATCGGCGGGTTGAAGCGCTTGTTTAAAGTCTTGGGTTTTCGCAATGGCCTTGGCCGTATCCATCCACAAGGGGAGCGCTCCCGAAGATCCGTACAGGGCCATGTGATCCCCTTTCATGGGCCGATTGTTGTCAAAGCCCACATAACTGGCGATGGTATAGCCATTGTCAATGGCAAGCTGCCCCGTGGTGTTGTCGGGTCCGGGAATGAGGCCCACAAAACTGGAGTTGGTGTACCGGTTGGCTGTGCCGGTTTTACCGAAAGAGGGTAACGGGATGTCGAAGACGCGAACCACATCCCTGGCTTTCTTGCCGGTCCCCTGCTCCATGACTTTTCTCAGGATTTCAGAGGTCAGGATCGTTACCCTTTCCGGGAGCACCACTTTTGGTTCAGGGATATATTCCCAGAGTATTTTGCCCTCCCTGTCCACGATTTTTTTGATGATGGGAACCATCGCCGGTCCGCCGCCGGCGCCAAGCAGACAGGTTTTTCCAGTCAACAGCGCTTCATAGGCCAGTGCCGCTTCCAAAATGCTGATGGCATTGGGTCCCAGTGGAAAGGAGAGCACCGGGTCCAGATGGGTGGATATCCCAATTTTCTTCGAAAGATAGGTAACAAAGGAAAGGTTCACCAGGGTTCTGAAATCTCTAATTTTGGAGAGGACTTCAAGACTGTATTTCTCATGACCCATGAGTTTTTTGAACTGGCGCCGGGTATGGGTTTGGAGCAATTCCAGAATTTTGGGAGGCATCAGGCCGTCAACCCATTGGCTGGGATGGGTATTGTTCTTAAGGGCGAGAAGTCTTTGAAAATCGTACCGCAGAAGGTCCCGGTCATCTTCGCTTATGGCCGAACCGGTCTCTGAAAGGTCAAAATGAAGGCGGTTGACATGGTCCAGAATGTTTTCATGGCCGGAAAATATAATATCTGTTTCAGCCTGCGATTTTGCCGCTTCAAAAGCGGCTTCCATGAGTGCCTTCTCGTCAACAATGACGCCCAGCTGGTCCCTGATGCGCGTTTTGTAGGCTTGGTAGGGTTCGTCCGGTTTTCGGCTGAGCCCCACAAGATTCACCACCTGCCGGAATTCGCTCATGTTGAGCCGGTCCGTGAGATGATAGAGCAACCATACGGTTGCCAGATTTTCCGATTTGGCACCGGCCCAGGCCATGGAGACGATGTCGCTTTTGGGTTTATGGTCGGGTCTGGGCACATAGGTGGTCCCTTCAAACCGGTAGATATCTTTGGTGTTTTTCAATGGGTCCAGGTTGTTCCATTTCAGTTGGAGTGCAGAAGCATAGACAATCGGTTTGAATATGGAGCCCAACTGCCGTTTTGCATCAACCGCCCTGTTGAAGTGGATATTTGAAAAACCGCCTACCATGGCCTTGACCATGCCTTGATGAAGGGTCACCACGCCCCCTTCCAGTTCCGGAACGGCCGAGAGCACCAGTTTTTCCACTTGCTCCTCTCCTGGCGAATCGTTATCCACGGTGACGATCTGAACCGGCACCAGGTCCCCCATTTCAATGGTATCCAGAAGGACCGGTACATGGTCCTTTTCGAAAGTTGCCCATGGGCCTGTTTTGCCTTTGAGCCAGGCTTCGCCGATCGGTTTTAGACCAACGTACCCAATAAATGCCTCCCCGTTTTCCCAGGCGATACGCAGGCCGGGGTCTTCTGCCCCCTTGAGTATTTCGGTCACGCGGGCCAGAAAGGGAAGGGCGCGGTTATTGCTTTCGGCACTCTCTTTAAGCGCGCCCTTCCATCGGGCAAGGGTTTTTGAAGGCGCAATTCCGGTGAGACCCACATCCATCCGGGGCAGGTGCCTCCTCAAGCTCAAAAGGGCTGCACTCTGAATATCCTGGTCCACGGACGTATAGATGCTGATGCCGGAGGTGGCGATGTTGTTCACACCCTGTTCTTGCAGGATTTCCTGAAAAAAGTCGGATTCCAGCTGGTTTCGAACGTAATCCAGAATGACATTCAACCGGTAGGTGATTCGTCCTTCCTTGAAGGGGACGGGCCGTTCCTTTGCCGCTGCCCATTCGCTGGCACTGATGTAATTCTGGGCAAGCATTTTGTCCAGCACATAGTCCTTTCGGGCCTTTCCCAGGCGTTTTGCCTTCTCCTTTTCGGATAAGGTCTTCTTGATAAAGGGATTGTATTTATTGGGTCCCTTGACGGAACCAACGATAAAGGCCGCTTCAACCAGATCAAGATCATGGGGGTCTTTGTCGAAAAAATACTGGGCTGCAATTCTAAGCCCTTTGCCATAGCCGTTTACAAAGAACTGGTTGGTGTACATTTCCAGGATCTCTTCCTTGGTATACTCCCTTTCCAGAAGAAAGGCCTGGAACATTTCATGGATTTTGGTCTGGTAGGATCTTTTTTCCCGTTTGAAGACATTCTTGGCCGTCTGTTGGGTCAGGGTGCTGCCGCCCTGAACCACCCGGCCCGACTTGAAGTTGGCCACAAAAGCCCTGGCAATGGCTTTGGGATCAAAACCCCAATGATGAAAAAAATTCTTGTCTTCGGCCGCAACCAGGGCTTTGATGAATGTTTTGGGGATATGGTCGTAGTTGATATATTTGCTGTGGGTTTTTTCAAAAAAGACGCCGATGGGTGTTTGGCCGTCCGAATAGTAGACCGGGCTTTCAGAATTGATCACCCGGTCGATGGCGCCCCGGTTGATCCGTTCGGATGTCTCCTTTGTGATCTCGTAATAGGTATACCCCAGAAAAACCAGGGGAACCAGGATCAGGAGGCAGATGGTCCACAGCAGTATTCGTTTCATTCTCCGTGCTCCATAGCGTCAGGCATTTCTTTAAGGAAGTTATATATCAAAACATCGAAGGGTTACACCCCTAATGGTACAGGAAATAAAAAAAAGGACTTTGATCTAAGTCATAACAGAAAAAGAAACCTCCTGTTAAGATGAAGCCGATTTGCCAAACAACTT
>Ga0233431_1003236_pt1 | contig 20153 bp, 25 predicted proteins | sample SI_118_April2016_FD_179867 | JGI IMG/M metagenome (GOLD analysis project Ga0233431, IMG submission 179867) | Seawater microbial communities from Saanich Inlet, British Columbia, Canada - SI_118_April2016_200_MG | ecosystem: Environmental > Aquatic > Marine > Inlet | place: Canada: British... | reverse complement strand
AATAATAAATGAAGATTGAGAACTTAAGCCCTGTTCGTGTTATGGCAGTCCCTTTTATTTGCAACGGAAAAACTTGAGAAACAAGTTTCTCACCTAGGGATAAACCCTAGGAAAGATAACATCGTTATGTGCAATAATTCTGGTGGTAAGGAAAGTTAAAATCTAATCTTAAACGGGGCGAGAAAATCTAACACAATCTTTAAAAGCAAGTAAATAATTCTATTCAATAAAAGATGGTGAATCAAGAATTAGTTAATTGGATTAAATCTGAAGAAGCTCAGGGATATTCTATGAAAGCTTTGACAAAAGTTCTAACTAAACAAAATTACTCCACTAAAGATATCCAAGAAGCATTTGATTCATTAAAAGAAAAAAATAATAAAACACCATTTTCAGTATCATTTACTTTATTATCTGGTTTTGGATTTATTTCTTTAATAATTGTAGCAATAATACTTTCAATAGCAACATTCTCAGGAGGAATGATTGTAGGATATTTTTTACTAATTTTAGTGGGGACAGGTATTAGTTATTACATTTATCACATCAAACAAAAATTAAATGCTACTGAGAGATTAGGAGCAATTTTTGGAATTTTTTCTCCAGCTTTCTCATTAATCTTGATTATCACTTCATTAAAAATATTACAAACATTATCTAAACAATTAGCATCTTTTTCTGCTCAGGGTCAACAAGTTGGAGGTATGGCAGACATGCTAAATATTTTTTCACCAGCAATGAATCCAATAATTGCAGGGATATTGTTTTATTTGTCATGTAATATTTTTCCCATAATCTCAATTATAAAAAATAAAGAATATCAAACTTTTTTATGGTACTTACTTGCACCAACATTATTTTTTATTTTATGGCTAATCATTGATTTATTCACTTCACAAATAATGAGTTCAACATTAATGTAATTTTCTCGCCCCTTTCTATTCTAAATTTGCAGTGTTGACACTCTGCTAAACTTTTAAACCACCAGAATTACTTGCTCCGCTAACGCTAAGCACCCCTACATAAAGTAGGGGGCACATAACATCGTTATTAACTTCTCGGGTACTCCTTAACCCAGATATAAAGCCCCCACAATTAACACCCTTAAACTCAATTTCTAAAAGTGTATTAAGACTATAAAATCTTAATTATCTCACTGGCAGGAATCTTTACAACTGACCTTAAATAAAATCTATCTTTATCTTCAAGATATTGTTTGTAAATGTCAATTCCATTTTTTTTAATAATCTTCTTAAAGTGTTCATATCTACCAAATGGAGATTCAATATAATCTTTTCCAGAACCAAGCATTTGAAAATGTGCTGTTTCAAAATATTTTGATGATCCTTTAAAAAACAAAACCCTATTCTTAAATGAAGTTTTTACCAAAGCCCAATCATATAATTCCTGAACTAATTCCCATTCACTTTTAGATAACAATGGTTTTTTCTCAATAATATCAGAAGTGATTTCCCTTATAGTTATTACTAGAGCACCACCAGGGTGTCTTCTATAATAATATGTTTTTCTATAACTAGCAGTAAAATCAACATAAGGATTATCAATATCTTTAGTACTTACCCTTACTATTTTTTCAGCTTTAGTTATTGTTCCACCCCACAATCGTTGATGTCCAAAACCATCCTTTTCCAATTTAAGTAATAAAGCAAATAATTTCTTGATTAAAGGGATCTGTTCATGATACGGATCTCTGTCTGGTTCAATTCCATGTTTCTTAATTCGAGATAAATATTCTTCAGAAACAACTCTATACAAATTCTTATCAATATATTTCTTATAAAACCATCTCAAATATCTTTCATCCATAATCAGAAATAATAATTCTGGCCTTATTAAACTTTTTCTTGTTCAACACTTTAAATAAATTAACCTTAATATCTGAAGAAAAAACCAAAACATTTATATGTTACTGCATAGTAATAACATTATGCAACCAGCGATTGACATTTTTGATGGAACTAACCATAGTGCTCACTATCATGTTTTGCAAGAAGCAATTACTCAATTATCTCAATTTAAGCCCGGACTTCAAAGAAGAGACTTCAAAAAAGGAAAAAGTCTGGTAGATTTTCTAGTATCAAAAGTACATCAAAATTCAGGCAGAGTAGAATTAAAAGAATTAATCAACACTGCATTTGGATATACACCTTTTCAAGTACCAACCCAGAAAATAATGCTAATTAATCAACAAGGATATCATAATGGAATCATCCATCGAGGCCTCACGGGTGGTTTTCAACCAGATGATCAAGGAAATGGCCCAAACCGACAGACAATTGCATTATCCACAGTAGGAAGTACATTAGATGAATTTTATGCCATTGCTTGCCATGAATTAGGACATATTTATGGAGCAACAAGGTTCCGAGACCATAATATTGAAATTACTAACAATAGTATTCATTGTATTGAAGAGATGTGTGCTATGCACCATCCAGCATATAATCGAGGAACAAGTTTTAGAAGAGCACATAAATCTCCGATGTATTGTAATGATTGTCAGGATGGTCTTAGAGACTTTTAAACAATTATTATTCTTAGTCTAAATCATCAAACTTATTTAATAAAAGAAATAATTATTAAGCCCTGGAATTTATAATTTAGCAATTGCTTCCAGCAATTTTTCATGTCCCTTAACAATATTGTTAAATCTACTTAATTCCTGAGATAAAATCCTATAAGCTTCTTTATCTTTTGAATCTCTCAAATTTTTTGATTTTGCCATGTTTAATCCACTCCTTAATTTCATCATTAGTATAATATCCTTCACGAATACCCACCATTACCTTTGCTTGTGTAGGGTCATCTTTTATTTTAAACTTTCCTCCATTTTGTTCCAAAAAGTCTTTTATGACAATAAAAGCAGTCCTGCGATTACCACTAGCAAAAACGTGTCCTTTAATTAAATTTTTAAATATAAAAGTTGCTTTTTCATATATGTCTCCATCAAGGTTCCTACAATCATCAAGAATATTTGCTAATTTTGTAAGACTAAGAACTTTTGGACTATCTGCTTTTTTAACTTTTATGATAGTTAAAGCTAAGAGATTATATTCAACTATTCTATCAATAGTAGGATATTTTACCATTTTTCCCATCTACCAAAAGAAGTAAAGGACACTTATAAACTTATCTCAAGTGCTAGATTAATTATAGGAAAGTTCTTCTTGTAATACTTTTCCACTACGCCTAAACCCCCAACTAAAATTAAGGATTATGACACCAAAGTTTAATTAATTCTGTTGGCCAGTTGTAAGCTTTTGCTTCCAATACCTTAAATCATGTAGAAATAGTTGCTTTGATTTGTCTAAGAAGAACGGATGCTTTTTCTGTTTATCCCTATAATCATCCTTAACAATATTCAGAAAATCTTTTCTCGTTTTATTTAGAAACTTTCTAACAATATCAAAACCTTTCTTAGACGCTTCCCATGCAAAATCTAAATCAGTAAAAATTCTCCATTCAGCATCCTTAAGAGGTTTGTTGAAAGCCCAATCATCATGATGTTTAATTAACCTTAAAGTCTTACTCCTCTTTGATTTAGGAAAATTGACCTTATCAAGAATCACTTTAGCAACTTCAGCACTTTTTTCTGCGTGTAATTTCCGAATCTTCAAATCAAATGGATTATATCCTTTAGGCATTTTACTATAACCTACATCATGAAGAATAGCAAGAACATAAGTTATGTCAAAATCATACCCTTTCCTTTCAATAGTCGGTTTTAACTCAAACAACTTCTTACTAATCCAGTCAATGTGTTTCAAATCACCTGGCCTTCCTTTCTGATAATATGGTTCAGCCAGTTCAACTATTTCTTTATACATGATCATTAGAATAATTATTAAGCATTTAAGCTTTGTGGCCAACAAGATGAACTCTGTGCACTACGTACTTGCTACTTTATAATATGGTAAAGATATAACATTGTGTACCCCAATAATTCTCAGAGCTTAGGCCTTTCCATTTACTGCTAATCCTTTCTTAAACACAAACAAAACCAAAGTGAGTAATAATAATGCCATTGAAATATATCTCAATGTTGTTCCCATTGAAAATAAGTCAATAGCCCTACCAACAACCATAAAAATAATTACCATCATCGCATTATGAAACATACTTTGAACAGAGAGAACTGTTGCTCTTTTATCTGATGAAATATGTGCATTGATGTAATCTTCTAGAATAACATCTTCAAAACCATATATGAAGTACAACAAGCCAATGAAGGAAACTACAACAAATAAATTCCCACTAGCCAAAAACCAAAAAATAGCAGCTTGACTTAACAGAATTAACAATAAAGTTAAATTTTCTTTTAACAACTTTTCAATATGGTCTGCGAAATAAGCACCTATCGCCCTTATTCCCATCATGGCTGCAAACAATATTCCAAAGAACTCAACAGTAACCCCTACATCTGTAAGTATTGGTTGCTGAAAAAATGCAAAAACTAACTCATAGATGATGTGCCCTACAAAAAAGTAAAAGATGATCCACCTTACTTGAATATGTTTGAAAGAAAATTTTAAACTTTCTATTGTTTGTTGCCAATGTCTTTTAAGCGTAAATTTATGAGGATAAGGATATGGTTCTTTCATGGTTAGTAAAATTATAGCTCCAAGCAAATATGTTATTCCAGTAAAAAGAAAACCAAATCTTGGGTTGACTAAATAAAGTGCTGGTCCTACAAAAACACCGATTACTGAACCAACATTTCCAATTGCATTTATTCTCCCCCTTATCTTTTTATATTCTTTTTCACGCTTTACTCTTTTTAATGTATCATAAAGTAACGCCACATCAGAACCAGAAAAGAAAGAAAATGCTAAACCCATGATTATAGCAATGAAATAATACTGCATTGGAGCATTCATAATTCCCATTAACATAAATCCAATACCGTGCAATCCTGTAGAAATGATAATGGCTTTTCTTTTACCAATAAAATCTGCTAGCGCACCTAATGGCACTTCAAATAAGAATATTACTAAAGCCAAGATAGATTCATGAATACTCATGGTTGTAAAATTAAATCCTAACCATAAAAGAAAAAGAGTTCTAATCATCCAAGTAATTCTGATATGATCTATAAAATTGTACAACCCAAATTTCCAGATATTTCTGTTCATTACTTCTTTTTCTTTAACATCCATAATTATATTATTAATTAATGCAGATATATAAAATTAGAGGTTTCAATATTTTTGTTCCCTGAACATGAAATCCATTAAGCTTAACACCACCATTCCCAATAGCAAACTATTTATAAATAATAATCTCCACCCCATAATTATGACTAAAATAATTCAAACATACAAACAGACCAGAGAGAATTCTTGTGGTCCCAGTTGTATTCTTATGGCTATGCATTACTTTCAGCCAAGTTCATTTCAAATAACTCAAGCAAAGGAACATCAGATTCATGACAAAATTGGTTCGCATGACCTTGAAGGAAATACTATGCCAAGTGCTATTTGTAAATACCTTCTAAGTCAGAAACTTAAAGTAAAATATTATTATTCTAGAAAAGAAGGAAGTAATGTATTCTTAGATGCTTTCTTAAAACGAGATGAAAGCATGAGAAATGATATCAAGTCTATTTTCTATGAGAAAGATTTTACAATACACCATATTAAGCATGAACTAAATGTTGGAAAATTAGTTTTTGTTCCAATTAATTTGGGGAATGAACACAACTTCATATTACATTGGATATTATTAATAGGTCATCAAGGACTAATCTTTAAAAGTATGGTCTATGCAGATCCCATGGATGGTGAGATTAAATTAATTTCTGAGAAGAAGTTAAACCGGTTGATGAACATTGTGTATGTAAAAGCATTCATTTCTGTAGGAAAGTAAGTAATACTAGCCACACATTTATAACTACAACACATATTTTCAAGAATATGACTCAATTTAAAGATTTAAAGTTAATTCCTGAGCTAGAGAAAGCTCTAACTAAGAAAGGTTACACAACACCAACACCAATACAACTAAAATCAATTCCTGGATTATTAGAGGGAAAAGATCTAATTGGTATTGCCCAAACAGGAACTGGAAAGACTGCAGCCTTCACCCTACCCATTTTACAACTAATGGAAGAAAAGTATCCTAGAAAACTTAGAGCATTAATATTAACTCCAACAAGAGAACTTGCAGCACAGATTGGGGAAAGTTTCATAACTTACGGACAATTTCTTAGATTTAAACACACAGTAATTTTTGGTGGAGTAAGTCAAGGAAAACAAGTTCAAGCTTTACAGAAAGGTGTAGACATTCTTGTAGCAACTCCCGGAAGATTATTAGACTTAATGAATCAAAAGAAACTAAGCTTAAGAGACATAGAATTCTTTGTCTTAGATGAAGCAGACAGAATGTTAGACATGGGATTTCTTCCAGATATAAAGAAAGTAATTGCAAAATTACCGCATAAAAGACAATCATTATTTTTCTCTGCAACTATGTCAATAAAAATAAATGCCTTAGCAAGGAGCTTATTGAAAGATCCAATTCATGTTGAAGTTACTCCACAAGCAACTACAGTTGAGAAAATAAAACAGCACGTTTTCTTTGTTGATCAAAAGTCAAAAGAAAAACTATTGTTTGAACTAATGCAACATGAACACCTTACTAGCGTTTTAATTTTTACGAGAACTAAACATAAAGCAAACAAAGTGGCACAATTCTTAGACAAGAATGGAATTACTGCTGATGCAATTCATGGAAACAAATCACAAAATGCAAGAACTAAAGCAATTAGAGATTTCAAGACTGGAAAGATTAAAGTACTGGTTGCAACTGATATTGCTGCTAGAGGGATAGACATTCCTGCAATTTCTCATGTAATTAATTTTGAATTACCAAATGAACCTGAATCATATGTTCACAGAATTGGAAGAACTGCAAGAGCAGGCAGTGAAGGGACAGCATTCTCATTTTGTGCAGCAGATGAAAGAAACTTCCTTAATGATATTGAAAGATTAATTAAACAACACATTGATGTTATGGACCATAAGTTTCATTCAGAAACTGCGAAGAACGCAACTGGTGATGCAGCCAAACCCCCACCAAGAGGAAGAGGATCATTTTCTAGAAATTCCAGACCTAAGAATAGAGCAAAAGCTTGGAACAAGCCTAAAAGTAAATCAAGTGGAAAACCTAAAGGAAAGTTTAAATTCAAAAGAAGGTAAAGTCAAACTAAAATAGCTTGCAATACATTATACACATATCCTGTCAGTATGATAGCAAGGGTAACAACTCCAAAGAATATTAGAATTAACTTTAACTTCATTGCTCTCCGCAAGATAACCGCTTCTGGGAAACTTAAAGCTGCGATTGCCATCATAAAAGCAAGAGCAGTTCCCAATGGAACACCTTTCTCAAATAATACTACCGCAATTGGAACTATGGCTGCACAACTTCCGTACATAGGAACTCCTAAAATTACAGCAAGAGGAACTGCAAATATCCCACCCTTACTAATAAGTGATTGAATCACAGTAGCAGGAACATAATTGTGAATCACGGCACCAACTCCAACTCCTACTAAAACCCACATCCAAATCTTCTTAACAATAGACATTGCTTCACTATAACCAAAACCAATTCTATCTTTAAAATTAGAATATTCTACTTCCTGAACTTTCTTTTTAGAAGCAACTAAATCCTTAACTATATATTTCCCCAAGTTTAACTTGCCCAAAACTAATCCAGAAACTATTCCAACAAACATTCCACTGATTACATAAGCAAGAGTAATTTTCCAACCAAAGAATCCTAACATTAAAATTACTAAATATTCATTAACTAAAGGAGATGTGATTAAGAAAGAAAACGCCACACCCAAAGGAACTCCTGCTTCTAAGAATCCAATAAAGATGGGAATTGATGAACATGAACAAAATGGAGTTATAGCTCCAAATGATGAAGAAATTAAATTACTTATCCCATATTTACCTTTACCAATCCAAGCCTTAATCTTTTTCTGAGGGAGGTAAGTCCTAAAGAATCCAATAATAAGAATCATAAAAAATAACAGTAAAATTATCTTGATAGAATCAACAACAAAAAAATGTACAGACTCAACCCACTTAAGGCTAGAATCTAATCCAATCAATGAATACAAGAACCAGTTAACAATCCATTCTAACATTTCTTCTTATCATCACAACAACAATCACATTCTTTAGACTTCTTCTCAAGATTCTGATCAAGTTTATCCAATAGTCTGCTAATGAACCCTTTCTTCTTTTTTGCCATAGGATAGAACAAGTAAAGGAGAATATAAAAGTTTCTTTTTATTTTCACAACAGTAAATAAAAATCTTAATTATAACTTGTTAATTAACAAGATATATAAAAGAAAAATGTTTGTCTCCCAAGATGAAACATATTGGAATTGTTGGTGGCTTAGGGCCAAAATCAACTGCAGAGTATTACAAAATAATTTGTCATGAATTTAATGAAAAGTTTTCTGAATTGAATTATCCTGAGATGACCATTAGAAGTGTTAATTTACAAAGAATTGCCACTTTGTTTAAAGCAGACAAGTGGGAAGAGATGGCTGAAGAAATTGTTAAAGCATTACATGATTTAAAGAACGCAGGAGCAGATTTTGCCGCAATTGCCACCAATACACCACATAACGGTTTTGATTTTATTAAAGCAAAGTCCCCCTTACCATTACTAAGTATCATGGATGCAACTGCCCAAAAGATTAAAGAAAATAATATGAACAAAGTCTTACTTCTTGGAACAAAACAAACTATGGAACACGGTTTCTTTCAAAAAACATTTTCAAGTTATGGTATTGAAACTATAATACCAAAAAAAGAAGATAGAGATTTAATTGATGATTTGATTTGGACAGAACTGATTCATGGAATCATTACAGAAGAAACTAAAGCTAAATTCTTAGAAATAATTGCTAAAACTAATGATATACAAGGAATTATTTTTGGTTGTACAGAAATCCCCTTATTATTAAAACAAGAGGATTGTACTTTGCCAGTTTATGATACCACTACTATTCACGCTAAAGCTATCTTAGCATATTCTTTAAAAGAAAATTAAAAAAAAAACTATTGACCAACACCTTCAGGCTTACCTTTATCTTCAGGAGCGCCAGTTTCTTCTGGTTTACCTGCTTCTTCAGACTTACCTTTAAACTCTTCTTCAGAAAGAATCTTAATAGTTGGTTTTAACTTATAATCACCAGCACCAGTTGCAATAACTGATTCTTGTGCATCAAAGTCTAATGTTAAAGTTGTAGTTTCACCAGCAACAATATCAAAGCCCTTTACTAACTTAATCTTTCCAGAAGGTACAGTTAAATCAAACTCTTCCCCATCAATTGTGATTAAGGCACTATCTAAAGTTAAACGAACTTGAGTATACTTGCCTTCTTCTAAGTCAGCACTTCCTAAAACGTCAGCCACACCAACTAGTTCCATTAAGTCAAATGTTTGTGCTTCGCTTACAATAGTAAACCATCCTGCAGTTTTTTCTTCAACTTCCTCAACATCTTCAGATTCTTCAGTTTCAGCAATTGTTTCAACTTCAGCAGTTTCTGCTCCAGTAAGTTCATTCTCAACTTCCGCTTCTGCTTCACCAGAACCAGCAATATGAACTTGAACTTCAGAAATAGTTACCATTGCTTTCTCAATATTCAATTCAGCAGGAGCATCAGTAATTTGCATTACTAAAGTTCCTTTTTCTCCTGTAGTACATCCTACAATTAAAAGTAGAGAAATTATTAATCCCAACAAAATTATTTTTTTCATAATAAACACCTCATTTTTTAACAACAAAATAGTAAACAATTGCAGTTATTATACTAAAGAAAATTGCACAAACAATCCAAATTACTTTGTGAACAGTTTTCAATTTTTTTTGATTTACAACTATGTCATAAATCACCCAAATTGCACAAATTAATCCTATAACTCCTAAAATACTACTTAATACCATATTAAACACCTCTTTTTAATACACTAAAGAAAGAAATAACACTATATAAAATTAACCCTAATGCACAGGAGCAAGCAAAGAAACTAGAACCATAATTCCAACACCAACAAGAATTGCAACTAAGTGCAATACAGTATCCCATAACTTACAATGTCTATGTAATTCTGGAACTAAGTTTGATGCCGCAATGTATAGAAAACTTCCTGCAGCGAACGGAATAATAAAAAGTGTGAAGTTAGCAGTTTTACCAGCTAAAAACAATCCTAATACCGCACCAACAATAGCAGTAGCAGCTGAAAGAAGGTTAAACATTACAGCTTTTAACTTTGACATGCCAGAATAAAGTAAAACACCAAAATCTGCAATTTCTTGTGGCACTTCGTGAAACAATATTGAAATCGTAGCTGCAATTCCTAAGGGAATGCTGACGATATAACTTCCAGCAATAACCATTCCATCTAAGAAATTATGAACTCCATCTCCAATTAAATTTAATGGAGCAAGGTGATAAGCATGGCCATGGCCACAATTACCATGTTGACAATTTTTCTTGTGGCGATAATGGACAAACTTCTCTATAACAAAGAAAACTAAGAACCCCAATAAAATGTAAATCGCAGTTCCTAAAGTGTAACCTTGTTCAGCCATCTCTGGCAAGAAATGTATAAACACTCCCCCCAATAACGTTCCCACAGATAAACTCAACAGAACAAGTAAGAAATGTTTAGATAACTTCTTTTTCATTAATACTGGAATAATCGCCACAACAGCAACTAATGAAATTAAAATCACACTAATTAATGTATAAGCTATTACTCCCATAGATTAAAACTAATACTAAGGTATTTAAATAACTTTCTCAGAACTAATTAATTATAACTTATATTCACGCAACAGATCAAACAAATCATCAGAATCTTCTAATGGCCCAAGATAGTCCTCTCGAGCTACTCTCTGATCAGCACGTACTTTTTTCATGGTAATAGAACGTTCACGTTTTAATCTATCCTGAACATCAGGAGAAATATGGTCCAGAACATTTTCTGTTATTATCCGAGCCCGATATTGAAGATCTTCTGGTGGAATTACTGCTCCAGCCCATTTCCAGATAGAACTTTTTGAAACACCATACTGAGCAGTTAAAGCAGTGGAAGTGGTAAATGCATTAATATCTCCTGCTTTATGCTGTTCTATTTCAGATGCCACTAAATCAGTTATTTCTTTCTTCAATTCAGGTGAGCAAGCCATATTCTCAGTCATAGCAGTTCTAACTCCCATTACTCGATATTGAAAATCTTCTTCTGGGATTTCTGCCCTTACCCAATTCGTTATAGTCCCTCTAGAAACCCCAAATCTTTCTGCTAAAACTGAATAAGGAGTAAATCCTTTACTCTCTCCTGCTTTATGTAGTGCAATCTCTCCACTAACTAAATCAGTTACTTCTCTCCTAGTTTCCAATGGATATTTCATAAGAACCAAAAAATTAAAGTTTTGTTTATAAACATTTCTAACAGAATAACCTTCTAATAACCATAATAACTCAAAGGATTAAGAAAATTATTATATAACATAACAATCCATTCAATTAGTATGGAAGAAAAAGAGTTTTATAATAAAGTTGGAAAGAATATTGGGTGGGACTTTTCTAAGATAAATTCCAGAACAATTGTTGAGAACAAAACATGGAAGATTACAGACATAATTAAAAGTTATCTGAATAAAGATAAGATTGTTTTAGACTTAGGCATTGGTGGAGGAGAAAAAACATTATTGTTGTCTCCATTATGTAAAGAGCTTATTGGAATAGATAATTCTGAAGAAATGATAATAAAGGCAAATGATAATTTAAAGAAAACTGATAACAACAATTGTAAGTTTATAGTTGCATATATTAAATCTCTTCCTTTTAACGATGAATACTTTGATGTTATTACTTGTCGTCATGCACCAATAAATGTAACAGAAATTCACAGAGTATTAAAGAAAGGTGGAATTTTCATTAGTCAACAGGTTGGAGAAGAAGATAAACTTAACATTAAAGACATTTTTGGCAGAGGACAAAACTTTAGCCATAAATCAGGAGAACAAGTTAAAAGAGTATTAGAAGAATTTAAAAAATTAGATTTTGAAATTATCAAGTTTGAAAGATATAATGCAATAGAATACTACAAAGATATGCAAGACATAATATTCTTATTAGAGAATACACCAATAATTCCTAACTTTAATATTAAGAAAGATAAAGAAAAGTTAAAAGAATTAGAAGTTAAGTATGGCACAGATAAAGGGATTAAAACAAATTCAGAAAGATATCTAATCATAACAAAAAAGCGTTAATCACAAAACTAACAGAATAACTTTCTAATAACCATTGTTGCATAAGAACCTTTTCCTAAGGTAAATGAAACTTTAACTTTCTTTTTCCCAGGATTAAGTTCATCATCTTCACTAGAACCAACTTTAAAATCCTTAACATCTACGAAAGCATTACGCATTTCTCCTTCTCTGCTTAAATCTGGAATTTGTTTGATTACAAAATCAGAAAACTCAATCCCTTCTTTCTCAAGAAGTTCTACAATAATGTTCTCAATCTTATCATCACTAAAATCATTATCAAAACCAACTAAAGGAACTTCTAAATTAGTCTTTTGCTTATTAAAAACAAATTTTCCAAGAGAATAGGCAACTTCTTTATGAGTAAACTGTTTAAGATATTCTCCCAAAGTTTCATTCCATAAATAACTTTGAAATGCATGCACATACATCTTTAACATTCTAGGAGATAATTTCTTTAACGCTCCAATGTAATCATGAGAATGTTGTTCTAAATGCTCCTTAACTTTAAAATGGTCAATTAATTTACAAGCAAGATTAAACTCTTTCTTGATCAAATGTTTTCCAATCTCAGCGTTATGTGATGAAAATCTTTGTTCATCAAAATAATTCTCAACAAAGTTAATTTCTTTAACATCAACTGAATCTAAGTTCCTAACAACAATCTCAAACTGGTTTCCTTCTAAATCTCCTAAAGAGAGAGGATTCTTCCCATAACCCACAAAGTTGATTTCAACATTTTCAACATCCAATTTTTTAATCTTATCTTCCTTAACACCTTCAATAGAAAAATATTGTTCAGTAATCGCATGTTTATCCTTACTTCCTGCAAAACCAATTTGTTTCTCTCTAATCCCTAACTGCTTAGAAATCTGCCTAACAACATCTAAAGTGTTCCTCAACTTCTTCTTAACTTTAACATATGCAAACCTACCTTGAGCAAGATCTAACTTCTTAATCTCACGAACAATAAAATCTTCAGGAATCTGCTTTAATGTGTACATAACTTAGTGTTAAGAAACCCCATTTAAAAATATAACTAAAATTAAGACTCTACTAAAACATAAACTGTAAATAAACTACAGTTGCATCCTCAGAGTTGTCAAAGAAAATCTTACTATTACAATTTCTATAAAATTCAAACGCTCTACCTTCATTGTGTTTAATATCCTCTTCATTAACATGTTTAGGATTAAATCCTGCACCTTTCTGTTCAATTGAAACAACAAAACCTTTCTTACCAAACCAGGTTTTGAATTTTTCAGGAGCTTTAAGCTGAGAATAATTTAAACAATTTGATCCAGCTTCAGATAAGAAATAAGCCACTTCATCATGAACATCGTCATCTACCCAACTTTGTAAATTAAAGTGGACACCATAAACCTCGTTAATCAATCTAACAACATCATGTTTAGCACTTCCATACTTCTCAATAATGTCACAAGAATTAGTAAACACCCTAGACTCTTCATTTTGATGAACCGGAAATTCCTCCGCCTCTTCAATAAAATCTATTTCATTTAGAGATTTTACTAAACTGTGATCAAAGTGTAGTGCCATTTTAAAAAGATAAAATTAAGGCATTAGCCTCGTAGGTGTTCTTGGAAAAGGGATAGAATCTTTAATAGTATCAAACCCACAAACCCAAGCTGCAAATCTTTCAATACCCAAGCCAAATCCAGAATGTGGCACAGAACCATATCTTCGAGAATCTAAGTACCAATCAGAAGCTCCCAGATCCATTTTATCTTTCTTTAACCTTTCAACAATTTTATTTAAGTCCGGCTCCCTCTGAGATCCATCAACCATTTCTCCAACACCTGGAGCAAGTAGATTAAAGTTTGTTCCAGTTCCAGGATTTTCTGGATCTTCACCATGATAAAACTTTAACAATTTCAAAGGATAATTTGTAACGAAAACAAAAATATCACCATAATACTTTGCTAACCCTCTCTCTTCTGCTGACTTAAAATCATCTCCTTGCTTAATTTCATGCCCCTTATCTTTTAAAGTTTCAATTGCTTCACTGTATGTAACTCTCTTAAAGGGTGTTTTAACTTTTTTTAGTTTAGCAATATCTGCTTTAACAATCTCTAGTTCTGCAAGATTATCTTTCAAAACTTTCTGAATTGCATATTCAATACATCCTTCAGCCAGAACCATGTTACCTTGTAAATCCATCCAAGCAGCTTCAGCTTCAAAGTGCCAGAATTCTGTTACGTGCCAAGGTGTTCTTGATTTCTCAGCTCTAAAGGAAGGAGCAATCGCATAGGCCTTCTCAACTGCAGAAATGAAATTCTCTGCATAAAATTGCCAAGATTGTGTCAAGTATGCTTTTTGATCAAAGTACTTAACTTCAAAAGTATCAGAACCGCCTTCACTGGTAGAACTGCTCATAGAAGGTGCTTGAATTTCTATAAAACTGTTTTTGTGCATATACTCATGAAAAGCATAGAAAATTGTTGATCTAATTTTCATGCTTGCTACCATTTTTCTACTTCTTAACCACAAATGCCTGTTATCAGCTAAGAATTCTGTAGACAAGTCTTTTCCAATCGGAAAGTTGTCTGATTTCCCAATTACTTTATACTCCTTAACCTGAATTTCATATCCTGTTGGAGCACGCTCATCTTTTTTAATTTCTCCAACAAGTTCCATGGAAGTTTCTATCTTAACTCCATCAAGCTCTGACCAATTATCTTCAAAATTACTTCTCTCTAGAACACACTGGATTATATTTGTAGAATCTCTCAGTGTAATAAATTTAAGTTTGTTGCTACCTCTCTCCCGGTAAACCCAGCCTCTAATTGAAACCTGGCCCTTACCTTGCTTAATCGCTTCCTGTATACTTACAAATTTTTCTGCCATTTTAATAAAGATAAAAAAAGTAATATAAAAATGTATTGGCTAACTTAGAGTAAAACCACACCTTTTTCAGCAAATTCTGCTTCAACTTCCTTAGGCCAGATGCTTGCTTGAACCTCTCCGATATGAGCTTTATGTAATAACAATAGACACAACCTTGACTGACCAATCCCACCACCAATAGTTAAAGGTAGTTTCTCTTCCAGAATTGCTTTGTGAAAAGCCAATGATTTCCTTTCTTCTAGACCCATATGTTTCAACTGAATTTCTAAAGATTCTGCTGCTACTCGAATTCCCATTGAAGATAATTCTAAAGCATCTTCTCTTACGGAATCCCAAACAATTATATCCCCACAAAGATGCCAATCATCATAATCAGCTGCACGGACATCATGGGGTTCTCCAGATTTTAAAGGATGACCAATTCCAATTAAAAATACGGCACCATGTTTCTTAGCAATTTTGTATTCTCTTTCTTTTGGAGTTGATTCTGGGTACATTTCTTCTAACTCTTCTGTATGAACAAACACAATTTCTCTTGACAGTTTAGATTTTAAAACAGGATACTTTTCCCCAACAACCCCCTCTGTATCTAAAATTGCAGAATAAATCTTTTTAACAACTTCCTTCAAGAAAGGAATTGTTCTCTCTTTTTTTGAAATAACTCTTTCCCAATCCCATTGATCAACATAAATACTATGTATTGGTGATACTTCTTCATCTTTCCTAATAGCGTCCATATCTGTGTATAATCCAGTTCCGTGCTTAAATCCATACTTTCCTAAAGCATGTCTTTTCCATTTGGCTAAACTATGTACAACTTCCACAGAAGTTTTGCTAAACTTAACTTTAAAGTCAACTGGAACTTGAGTCCCAGCCAAATCGTCTTGCAAACCTTTACCTACCATTAAAAATTTTGGAGCAGTAACTCGATGTAAACCTAATTCTCCAGACAATTTCTTTTGAAACGTATCCTTAACTAATTTAATAGCTTCTTCTGTTTCAAAGAAGCTTAATTCTGATTTGTATTCTTTTGGCAATATTTTCATTTTTATTCCTCCTTATTTAATGGCTAAACCGATATCCAAATTTACTTTCTAATTCAATCCTTTTCAGTTCAATTTCCAATTCTTTTTCCGCTGTCATTTCTTTTTCCCCCATCAGGTTATTTTCAATTGATATTAATCGCAATGTTCACTAGGAAGATACTTCAACGAAATATGTTCTGGAGTAACTTCTAACACTTTGAGAACTTCTGTTCCAAAACAAATTTCATCTGCTTCCACAGAATAAGATGCACTATCAATTACACCACCATCATAACAACCATCTAACTTGAAAAAATCTTTACTAGACATACCAAGATATCCAAATTGACATCCTCTGTCTCCAGTCAAACTTTCATATTCACTAACGCCCAATGTTATTGTAACTGGATGATCTGGAACTTCTTTTCCCCCAATTTTATCACATCCAACCCCAGTTAAAGCTCCTGCTAAAACTAATCCAGCCAATCCCATACTCAGTTTCCCAAGTAATTTCTTACCCATTCCTATTTCTGTTTTTGTTTCTAATTCTGTCATTTCTTTTCCCCCCATTGTAAACATCTCAAACCTCTTTTTCCTAATATATCAGGAGGGGAGTTAGTATATATAATCACTCCATAAATAGTGGTAAAACCAGCCACATTTACGAAAGTCTTATATATATTTGGAACATTTGTTCCATTATGACCTACAAACTGGACGAGAAAGACAAAAAAATCATAGAAATCCTAAAAGAACATGGAGATTACACCACTAGACAGATTGCTAAAAAGACATTACTTCCAGCGACAACCATCCATAACAGAATTAGAAAACTAAAGCAAGAGAAAATTATTAAGAAATTTACTGTTGATCTAGATTATGAACAATTAGCAAGGGGATTTTCAGTACTGGTTTTAGTTTCTGTAGATTATAAAACATTAAGAGAACTAAAGAAAGATCAACATCAATTAGCAAAGGAAATTAAGATTCTCCCAGAAGTGGATGAAGTTTCTGTAGTTACAGGTGGAACAGACATAGTTATGAGGGTAAGGGTTAAGGATGTTCAAGAATATGACCAATTCTTACTAAAGAAATTTCAAAAGATAAAGGGAATAGATAAAACCCAATCTCTAGTTGTAATACATGAAAAATAAAAAGAAGAATAAAGAGTTTATGATTCAAGTAAGTTCAGATAAACTCGTCTAAATCCAAATCTTCGAATTTATCAACCACCAAATCAGCTCCTACTTCTAATAATGACTCTTTAGAGTTATACTTTGTTTTGTACCCAACAGCAATCATATTTGCATTCTTAATTGCAGTTATACCCTTTGGACTATCTTCGATAACCAAACATTCTTTAGGTTCAACATTTAATTTATTTGCAGCTAAGAGTAAACTACTGGGATGGGGCTTATACTCTTGAAGATCTTCAATTGTAATCATTGTTTTAAAAAGGTCGTCTAAGTGAACCAGTTTTAATCCCTTAACAACATTTTCTCTAATATTATGACTACAAACAGCGATTTTAAGACCATCACTTAAGGCCTTCTCAATAAACTTCCTTGCAGAAACATTAGGAGAAATATGTTCAGTCATTGAATTAAACTGCCTAACTTTAAATTCATCACTACATGTTTGATAATCTAACTCCACATTATGTTTCTTACCAATCATTGCTAGTTGATCTTCAAGAGACATACCAATCATTGAAGCTATTTCTTCTTTGGTCATTTCAAAACCAAACTTTTCTTTAAAATATTGATTCCGAGATTCCCATATGTATTCTAAGGAGTTAATTAGTACTCCTTCCATATCAAAAATTATTGCTTTTATCATTTTAATGTACCAGCAAGAGGCAGATATAAGTTTTTAGTATAAAAGTATATATTTCTTAGCAAAGCTTATAAACAAAACTGCCTTTTTAGAATAAATGCAAAGAAAATTAGTGCAACTTGGAACTCACAGCTATATGTCAGCGATTCCAAAGAAATGGTTAAGGAAACATAATCTAAAAAAAGGTGATTCAATAGATTTTACTGAAGTTGACAACAAGTTAGTCATCTCTTCCACCGCAGAAGTATTTGAAAAGAAAACAGAGATGTTCATTGATCCACCACATAAAATTTTAGTGTGGAGATTAATTCAACCATTATATTCTTCAGGATATGAAGAGGTTAAGTTGAATTTTAAGAATCCTTTAATGTTTAAAGAAATTGAAAGGTGCGTAAACTTACTTGCAGATTTTGAGATTATTGAAACTAATCCTAATTATGTTATAATAAAATCTATTTCAACAAAATTAGATGAAGATATCCAACCAATACTAAAAAGAACTTGGCAGATAATCAAACAAATGGCATTAATCGTAGAACACTGCTTCGTGAATAAAGACAAGCAGAGGCTGCAAGAAGTTTATGCTCTAGAGCAATCAGTAAATAAGTATGTTATGTTAATGAAAAGAATAATTAACAGAACAGGGTATAAATACCCCCACTATACTTACATGCTAGTTTACTTCTTAGATCTTACTGCAAACCATTATGAATATATTAGAAGACACTACGTATATTATAAAAATGCAAAAGTAAAAACAGGATATGCTGAAGGAGTTAAACAATTGAACCAATTATTGTTTGATGTGTATGATCTTCAGTATAACTTTACATTAGATAAATTCAACAAGATTGCTTCTGATCTCCCTCACTTTAAATGGTTTGAAGATCTTAAAGATGACACTATTAAATACCATTACAGAACAATAGCCGGATACTTAGTCCAAATATCTAGAAATATCCTACCAATGAATATTTCTCCAACTTAAGATTTCTAAAAAGGTAAACTTTTTCACAAAGCTTAAAAACAAGAATTGTTCTCCCCCGCTTATGAAAACAGCAATAATTATACTAATCACTTTAACACTATTATTAGCAAGTTGTACAATAGATACTGTAGACACTACAGAAGATGCTTGCTCTGCATTAGAAGAAGCACAAAAAGATAATTGTTACTTTGAAGCAAATCAATGTAGTAAAATTTCAAATGACCTAATTAGAGATTCTTGTGTTGCAAATTTAGCAGAAATGAAGAAAGACATAGCAGTTTGTGATTTAATTAAGGATGACAAAGTAAAGGCTAATTGTGTACATAAAGTTGCAGTAGCTACTGATGACCAAGAAGTTTGTTTAGGTATTGAAGACCAATATTGGGGAGACAACTGTAATTTTAAGTTAGCGATTAACAATAATGAGAATGACTTCTGTTCTTTTGTTATGAACATTGAACAACAATTAGATTGTAGAAAGGAAATTGCTTTAGCTACAAATGATGCATTATTATGTGAATATCTCGGCCCAGTAGAAAAAGATGGTTGTGTTTACCAGATCGCTAAAGCCACTTTAGATATAGAATTGTGTAATAACTTAGAACAACCAATTAACAGAGATTCTTGTAGATTAAAGATTGCTAAACTAAGTGAAAAAGAAGAATACTGTGATTTAATTAGTTTTAAAGAAATTAAAGAAAATTGTTTAGCTCATTTCAATTAACTTTTTTTCTTTTGTTATTACTATCTGGAATAGAGAAAATAAGTATACTTATTTGTTCCTTTCTAAACAAACTATATGTTATTAGATTAATTAGCATATAATCAGAAGTATTCTAAGTTGAATTTAAGAGTTAAAAAAGTTAAGAAAAAAGGTAAACACTTTATTTAGTGTTCTTTTTGTTCCAGTTGTATTTTCGCATAGTTGGAGTGTCTCCATAACCACAAGAAGAACATCTTTTCTTTCTAGCGTGGAACGTGTGTCCGCCACATCTTCTACAAATGATGTGTGTCTTCTTTCCAGACTTCTTTCCCATTGCTGCTGTTCCTGTTCCCATTTTGTTATTTTACCTCAACTAAATTATTATGCAGGTGATAAGATTGTGA
>Ga0233431_1003235_pt1 | contig 20158 bp, 22 predicted proteins | sample SI_118_April2016_FD_179867 | JGI IMG/M metagenome (GOLD analysis project Ga0233431, IMG submission 179867) | Seawater microbial communities from Saanich Inlet, British Columbia, Canada - SI_118_April2016_200_MG | ecosystem: Environmental > Aquatic > Marine > Inlet | place: Canada: British... | reverse complement strand
GCCCAGATGGAATGTCGGTTCACTTGATCTCAATAGAGGATTAGTGAAGCTTCGTTAGGATGCGAAGACAAAACTTCCGCCAAATATCCTCAAAAAGAGACATCTCTTGTTGTTTGGATTCAAGGTTTCTAAGTGAACACAATTCATTCTCTTTTACCTGAAAGTCTCTTTCGATCCGCCCATTGCCAAACATCTTGTGTGACTCTTCTATAAGCGCTTGGCTCAATTCATCTCTGGAAAGACCCCTGTACTCATCAAGTGTAAGATCGGGCATGATACTATCCTTGCAAATTAGTTTGAAAATGACTCCCAATCGATTATCTGATTCCAAATTATATTGACGCAAGAACCTTGCCAGTTTACTGAAATTAAGAGACATAATTTGAGGTTTCAAATGGTTAGCCACCATGGGACACGCTCTTCTCGTTTTGAGACCCACGCTAATGGCATTGATTCCAATGCATTTTGCGAAGTTTTTATGATAAATAATTGCATTTTGCATTGCTTGGCGAACAAAGAGCTGCCAAGAGACTTAAATTGTTAGTCTATCCCACGCCTCAAATAGTTTCCGATTCTTCTTTGAAATGATCCCATGCCCAGGATAGGCCCACTCCATATAATAGTATGTCCTGGCAATGTTCCCTCTCTTATCCGGAGGCGGTTCAGCTTTTCTCCCTTCAATTTCCATGTCACATTTTCCGAATTTCCTTTTCTCCCCGGGGATCATGGCGAAGCTGTAATTTGATCGTAACCCGTTAATCTCTCCTATTGCCGGGACCAGATTGTACAAATCGGATTCCATGTACCTGAACGGGATGGCCTCTTTCCTGGCACAGTTCCTCCCCTTGAATGATTTGCCTTTACGGGTTTTACATTCAGGGTGGCCATTTCTCCATTCCGGGAAGCTTTGACCAAAGGCATGGGCCGGGACAATGTGTTCCCATTCCAATCTATGGGCTCGTCTATTATCTCTTTTTGGGGTGTAGTCGTCACAGGGGAGAATCTTCTTTTTTGAATTGAAAGGGCAGCCGCAGTAGAAAGTGGTCTTATGATCTTGGTAAACCTGTCTCAGGAGGATCTTTTTGGCTTTGCTGAAGGATTGAATAGTTGTGTTGCCATCTGCATTCGCTGTATAGACGGGACCGGTGAATAGGAAAACCAGGGTAAGAGCTATTATAAATGATGTGAGTCTTTTCATTCAGGCTTTTCTCTCTGGGATGCCTTGTCTGTTTTTCATTTCTTGTATTCTCGCAAATCCTTCTTCACTAAAAGCAAACAGAGGGTCTTTCACGCTGCATCGTTTCGAAGGTCTACCCACCCCATTTATTGTATATATAGATGGATTATCGTCTAATTCAATAACCTGAGGAATTCCATTTGTGTGAAACCATTTGATGGCTTCGAAATTTCCTGAATTTGCAAACTTGATCCAATTTATTGAAGTTTTAATCTGCTTTTTAAAACGCCTTTTCGTTTTTGTTGACAAATCAGAATTTTCCAGCAAATTGTATTCTGGTGTTCCACGCATCCCTGGAGAAAGCATAGTTATCGCTGATGCAAAGTTTCCGCTAAATCCGATCGGACAGTACCCAACACGGTAAAAATAGCTTTTATCAAGGTTGTAATCTTCTAACACTCCATCAATGTATTCATAACAAAAACCCCTCCTACACTCGGCATAAAAAGTAATGAAATCTTGATCTTTTTCAAAATGGGGTGACTTGCATGCATGAAACAAGGAACAATAATAAATAAGACCGAAAGCATCGCTAGCGCCGGCATACACTTTCCACAGTCCTACACACCTATCACATATCCTTTCAATTGCGTGTCGTGTAAAAGCAACAGTCCACTGTTTTCCGTTTATTTCCATCTTTGGTCGAATTGGTGAATAATAGATTCTACCCCGGCTAGTTTTTTCCCAAAGCAACGAATTAAATCCAACAATGAAGTCTGTTCCAATGGGTGTGATACGAACATCATTATAAGGGACGAAGCTTTCTATCAATCCCATTTTCGCTAATTCTCTATAAACAATTTCACCAACAAGGAAACTTAGACGAATCCTAATTACCTCCATTACGGATTCATCATAAGGAAATCCATTTGGTACTTCCTGAGTTAATGTTTCAAAACCATATTTTTTCATCATTTTGAAGAAATCTTGATCATCTTTTAAAAACAAAGACCGATCATTAAATCGTATTTTCCCCAGTATTTTTTTTATTTTAACAACAAATTGTTCTGGAACTACATTTTTATCATAATCCTCATAGATAAATATTGGATATTCTCTTTCTCTTTTTTCCTTCGAAATTCCCCTTTTTTTCTCATGGGCTATCTTCTTTTTTTTCAAAGAAGATTGCCTTTTTCGTTTAGATTTCTTTTTTATTCTTCTCTTAGAAGAAGTATCCATGCCTATACATTCAGTCCTATCTAATTGTGAGTTATGCTTGTATATAAAACTGACGCCATCTCTCCGTCTTCAATCGCAATAAAAGGTGGTTTTGTGATCCCTGTACACCTGTCTCAGGAGGATCTTTTTGGCTTTGCTGAAGGATTGAATGGTTGTGTTGCCGTTATCACCGGAGTAGCCGGTGATCGTGAATAGGATGATCAGGGATAGGGATAATGTGATTGATGTGAGTTTTTTCCCTTTTGAGCGTCGTGTTAAGAAATTGTGAAACTTATTTTTCGATAATCTGAACAACAATTTCATCCCTATTGATGACATCTTTTATCTCCTGCATCAAGTTATTCCCATCCTTATATCCGTCAGGAGATACCTGTATCCTCCTTTTTCCCGTATTAAATCGGAAACTTTTTATCTCATCATCTTTAGCAACAATTTCATAAAGGGATTCGGCAATACTAACAGTCAAGGGTGGGCCGATACGATGTTTAAACGTTATGTTCCCATTTTCAATACGAACTCTTCGTTTTTCGAGGACCGGACGTAAAAAGGCGATGAAAACGAAAACTGCAACTAAAAAAAACCATAAATACCACGGAGATTCAGTAATGCGCCATTGTATAAAAAAAATGATTGTTATAAAAAACGTTAAGGCAACTATTAATGACCCTAATTGAGTGTGGTAATATCCAGAGGGATTGTGGTCCTTTTCGTCAGCCATTGATCCTATCTCTCATGATATTGGAGCATTTAAAGGTCACTACCCGTCTTGCCCTCAATTTCATATCATCGCCAGTCTGGGGGTTCCTTCCCCTTCGCTCAGTTTTATCCTTCAAACAGAATTTCCCGAAGCCGGATATCAGGAGGTTTTCCCCTGATTCCAGAGTTTTCTTGATAATTTCCAAAAGGGCTTCAACTGTGGATATGGACTCTTGTTTTGGGAGACTTGAATTATTACAAATGGCATTTATCAAGCTGGATTTGGTTATCGTCATTGATTTAGATCTCCTGGGTTCATTTTAGGGTGAAGCGATTCACATCAACTGCCCACTGAAATAGCAGGAGAATCAGGGAAATTCAAGAATTCTTATTTTTAGTGGCATCATTTTGACCGGATATGTCAATCCCCTATGATATAAAAGCCCTGATCACAAAGGGAACACTGCCCAAAAGCCTGGAATATTCTTGACTGTTTATTGGGTATAGGTATATTTTCACTCATTGTATTACAATGTGAGAAGCTGGAAATTTAGAAATCGCTATTGTTCTGTATCTGTCGTGGGAAACTCTTGAGGAGAAATATTAAACATTTAACAATTGAGTCCTGCGCAAAACACGCAACATTTTTTTTACAATGCTCGGAAAATCACTGATAGATAGGGTTCCCAAAGAATGAATGGTATTTCAGATTTCAAACCTCTGTGGTTCCGGCTTGTCCGGGCTAGAATATTTAGTAACGAAACCGTTAGCGTACAGTTGTTACAGTCAGGCGAGGAAATAGAAACAAAATGACGGATTTTCATAACAACATTTTCTATTTTTATCGTGGCGCCAAACAGCGCGGGCAAAACCAAGAACAACAGTTGGAAGATAATGCCACGAAAGCGCTAATCAATTTATTACAGCATTGTGATTCGGTGGTGGCAAGTGAGTTTTTGAAATCATTGGGCATTAAGACTGACAATGATAATACAATCAAGTTTGAATTGCAGAAACCTACAATCGGTCACGAAAATATTTCCCACAGAGCGCAACGTCTATTGTTGGCTATTGTTGAAGAAAATGACCCTGAAAACGCCTCCATTTGTAAAAAATTGAACGGGCCTTTTGAAGGGGATAGCCGACCTGACGCTTGGATATACGGAAAGGACTTTGTTGTACTCCTTGAAAGCAAAATCGGTGATTCCCCACTTGAACTCAACCAGATGCGCTGCCATTGGCAAAAATTACAAAATGGCGTTCGGCCCTGCACAAATTCAAAGATATTAACGTGGGCAGAAGTACATCAGTTTTTTGCCAACCGCTTGCCCATTATTTTGCCAAATCTGCAAGGTAGAGATAAGTGGTTGGTAGAACAATTCAAACAATACCTGGAGTGGACAGGAATGACAGAATTTATTGGTTTTGAAGAAAGCGTCTTTGAGTTTTTTGTCCATCAGGAAAAAGATCCACATATCAAAAAATGGATGCGTGCTGCAATGCAAGGGTTGGCAGAACAAGTTTTGAGTAGCGATCACGGATTAGAAACTTTCGATAAATTTTACTCCGATTACCACGTTGGCAACTTTAGCGAAAAGGATGATCATTTCTGGGCAGCATTTGGTCCGCCGAAATTCGGGGGATTAGCGCATCAGACTGTTGCACTCTATGACTATGGTCTTGATGTATTCGTAAATGTAGAACTATTGCCCGCAATTAATAGACTACGAAAAAAGATAAAAGCCAATGACTTAAAATTTAGAGAAGTTATTTCGGATTTACCCGCCCCATTTACTGTCCAGATACAAGAACGTAAAGCAAAACGCCCCAGAGTTTTTGATTATTACACGGTTGCCGAGTTAGAAGCGGGAGTTCATGATAGCGTGCTATATGGTCTTAAAGATCCAAAATCACCAGGTTTTGAATACCTCGTCACGCTTCTAAATCAGGTTCAATTACCCTATTTGTCTGTCATAAGACGCATTAAAAGGAAACAAGTAGTGGAACTCTCCAAAGGAGGCGGAAAAACTTTGGTAGATGAAATATTGAAAATAACAAAGGCTTTCCATCCATTAGTGCAATTTATCAACGAATAAGGAATCGATTTGCCACAAAGATAAAAGGAAGAAGCCGAGAGAAAATTGCTTAGCCCTTCAACGCCGAAAAGATATGCTATGAAACCCTCCAAAACCCCAAGGCGAGGGAAATATTGAAAGCACGACCAGAGTTGGGCGGGTTTGGCAGATTGATTGAAGAAATCGAATGAGCCATTTTTGCTGATTGAATTTGAGAGGTCAAATCATGTGGATAATGACGGTTGATGGTTTTTATTCTGTGGTGAAAAAGCCGGGACAGGAAAAAGAGATAACGGTTCGATCCAGGGTAAAAACTGATTTAGAAAAATTGTTGAACAAATTGAATTCTGAAATATCGATTCAAGAGGGTGTTGGAACAGATTATCCTTTTCGTGTGGTCATGTCCCAAGCTGACTGGGGCAATTACGTTCAGAAAGCCGCAATGGATATTGAATATGACAATTTCAAAAATACGCTAGATTCCTCGGATCATCATAGACATGAAGCTTATTTCAATTGTTGGTCTGCTTTGAGTTCGCTGGAGATAGAGAGCATCTAAACCAATATCAATGGGTACGAGGACCTCCCTCGATCTAGCGCCTGTTGATCGATTGGTTATGTGAGTGATAGCAAATGCCGAAAATCAATTTAGAGCAATGGGAGCATGAGTTTCGAAAAGCCGCCGAGGCTGATAACCTTGAGCTCTTTCGGGATCATCTATATGAACTAGAGCTACCAGACGAGCCCGAGGCTTTACTACACGGCACGATTCAGTTAGTTGGTGCCTGCTGTGCGTACGCCAGCCTTGATGGCCAGGCATTTGAAAATTTCCTCGCAATGCAGAAGTACCGGCCTGACGATGTGGATGATGCGAAATACACCTTCACCTTCGACCTTTGTGGCAAGGCTTTCGGGCGTGTTCTGGTATCGTCCAAAGTTGGGGCGATTGATCTGGCTGATCTATACGAACATCCATGGTGGGAATACGAAGTCTGTGGATACTATGAATTCTGGATATCACGGACTGATGGAAAAGCGCTCTCTGAAGAAGAGATGACTGAACTTGAAATGGAAGTGACTGATGACCTGAATTTCGATTATTCAGAAGATGAACTTACCTTTTGGTTTGATGATTCTATTGTCGAAGGATGTCTTTTGGTCACACTCCAAGACGTTTATGATGATGTAGACGAAGACGAGGAGTAGGTAACATCTAAGGCTATTAGTGAGTTCATTGCCACCGAACTACAAGAATCCTGGATTGAATTTTATTGATTGACGGGAATAATAATGCCAAATGGAGAATCAAAAAACTGGATTCGATTTCTTACCACATTGGAGGCATTCTATGTGCTGTATGACAAATGGCCTTCAACGATCTATTATACCCTTTTTTCATAAAAGAATTACAAGAGGCATTACCTCAGAAAGACTTTCAAAAGATTCAATCCAAAATTCAGCTTGTACCAAATGAAAACAATCCATTTCTTGCCTTAGATGATGTTGGCAATAGATTTGATTACGCCAGAGGACCCCACCCACATGGGTGCTCTTCAGCTAAAGCCATAGATTGGTTCGAGATTGATGAACCAGGCTATTTTGATTGATAGAGGTATATGAAGAACTTAAATACCCTCTGGTTTAATGGCCTTTCTGATCGGTTTGTTGCCAGAGAATTAAGATCAACATAATGTTGAGCTTGATAGGTTAGGGAAGAATATTGAACTCAGTCCCCCAGCTGGAAAGCATATCTTTTTAAAAGGCAAAAGAGATGGATGAGTTTGTACCATCAACCTGGCTATTCGATGCGGTTGATATGGACGAGATTGAGTCCGATTGGCTCGACAAACCTGGTCCATACGGAGTTCCTAGCGAAGAATGGGAGGAACTGAAATCACAAATGAAGGAAGGGGATGAAATCCGTCCCTTCTCTTCACCGAAAGACTACTGGGAAAACCTGGCCGGACGATCAGGTTATGCGCTCGTACGTAAAGGAAGGGCGATTGCTGGCATAATAACCATGATGAACTGAGTATCTAACCAAGGGGCACAAACAGCGAGGGGATTCACTGCCGACCCCAAACTTCATTATGAATAAAAAAGTAACAGCAAAAAGGAAACCAAAAAAATGCCCGAAGTGCGAGGGGACAAAAATTGCGGACATACAATACGGCATGCCGGACTTTAGCCCTGAGCTTAGGATGGATCTGGATGAAGGAAAGATTGTTCTCGGGGGGTGCTGCGTTTCGGGTGATGATCCCGAATGGCAATGCGTGGAATGTGGAATACAGATTTACCGGGAAAAAATGCTCTCGGTGAAGTGAAGCAGGATTGATCGATGGAATCTACCAGAAAAAAAGCTCTGGAAATTATGCAAAAAGGATTGGTTTCTTATCAGCTTCTGAGCAAAGGGTGGGATGTTAGCGATCATTTCGGTGATGGTTGTGATCTGATAGCCGAAAAGGCCGGTAGGTTTATAAAAATTGAACTCAAAGCTATTGATCTCAACAGCATCAAAAGTGGGAAGAATGCAACACAACATTTGTCAGCGAATGAAATCGTTACCGCCACACATCTGATCATAACTGTATTTAACGGCATTGAAACCATAGAGACCTACATAATGACTATTCGCCAGTTTGTGGAAAACTCAGGCGTGAAAAAATATGATAAATATGAGACCTTCGAAGATTTTATGGTTGAATACAAGAAGCTGAGCAATGCCAAATCCGAGAAGGTGAAAAACTCTCCAGATAAAAAAGTCCGCTTAGATTTCGATTTTAGTTTTAATCCACGCAATGCTGAGAAATGGAAACTTGCGAAATTCAAGAATCGCTGGGGAAATTTAGAGCTGTAAAGACCTGATGCGGCTTTGAACCTACAATTCAGTATGAGCTTTCAGCCCACAGAAAGAGATATCAAATGACGGTTTCAGCAGATGATAATTAATAACGATGCAAAACATCAATCGGGAAGAGTGTCATGCCACAATTTGACATAAATAAAATTGCAAACTACCTCGGAAAATACAAAGATCAGCTTGATGAGATTTATGACTGGAAACCAAAGTTTCAGGGCTTGGCAGAAATTGGCATCGCAAATGAAACCGAGCTAATTCAGCTTCAATCTTCTGGCCTTAGCAGTTTCCAGAAAGACGAAAAGCTGAAGAATATTCTTTCGAAGGCACTTAACAGCTATGCAGTTGATAGCCATCAATTTGAAAAGATAGCATTATGGATAATTCGTAAATGGGGTGGCATAAATGGGGGTTCAGATTCAAATACGATAAAAAAAGTTTTGGAGTTTTTAGGAACAGACCGTCCAGAATTCGATAGAATTGCCAGCACTTCAAAAGTGGGCGGATTTATGACCCCAACCAAAAGGATTATCTATGACTCCAGAGTTGCCTATACGATGAACTGGATACTCCTTTCAGAGAATGCGGGAGATAAGTACTTCCCAATACCGGAAGGTCGCAATTCAAAAATGCAAGCATTCAACGTTGACGTGCTGATACACTTGAAATTCTTAGATATTTTTAGACCTGGCAATACGGAAAACTTGAAGGATCGAAAGTATATCTCCGATAGGGACAAAGAGATATACATTCCTAAAGCTGATGCCTATTATGAGTTTAACGAACTGGTTGGGAAAGTGAATCAAGTTCTTTGGGATGACTTCAGAAAACTCGAACCTTTTTGTACTGAGATGCTATTGCCTCACCTCACCTTTCTTTAACAACAGGATGGTTTTAACGTAGAGGGAAAAATGTATTATTTGAAGGTTTTCATAATATTTTCGTTCATATTTTGTTTCCCACCAGATGTCTTCGCAAAAATGTATAAGTGGGTTGATGAAAAAGGTCAGACACATTTGTCGGACAGACCTAAGCCTTTAGATCCAAGCATTGATCTTAGTGAGAGTTCCGTATCACAGAAACAACTTCCTGGTGACATAATTTCTCTCGATTTCAATGATACCGACATAAAGATTATCCTCAGGTTGATGGCTTCAGTAGGTAAAATAAGTATCACATGGGGTAGCGACGTTAAAGGCAAGATAACTACAAAAATTGAGAACATTCCGTGGGACCAAGCTTTCGAAATGATACTTAACCAAAACAGTCTTGCCTATCAGTTTACAGATTACGGGGTTTTGGTGTTCTCCAGGTCAAAACTGGTTGACACAGAGATGAATAATGAAAAGAGAAAGCGAATTTCGTCTGATCGAGATAACCAAGAGGCAACCGGTGTTCTTGAACGAGACGGGGTTTATGTGGCCTATGCCAATGGGATTGTGAAAGATACTAAGACGGGTCTTGAGTGGTTGGCTGGACCTGACAAGGATACACACTGGAACCATGCAAAAGCCTGGGTGGAAAGCGTGAAGATCGGCGGAGGCGGTTGGCGCATGCCTACCATAGATGAGCTGGAAGGTCTCCATAAGAAAGGGTTAACTAAACGTAATATGACGCCTCTCTTAACCTTAAAGACTACGGGCGATAGCGTGTGGTCAAGTGAGACTAATGTGTTATGGAACTTCAACGTCGGCTTCATCATCGAATTCACTAAGGGGACTGGCATCCGCAACAACCGGGCTTTTGCGGTACGTTCCACGTCATCTATGGCTAAATCCAAAGGCCCTTCCGTTTCATCAAAGCAGACATCTTCAAAACCTATCCCCTCTCGACGAACTCATGCGCCAAATGACTCTCCTTGGCCCATTGGGGCCGGTTATGTTAGTGGTTATAAGAAACGTCACATGAACGGATTATCTACAGTTACGGTAGATAACTCACAAAACAATTCAGCTGTTTTCGTTAAACTGTTTTCGCTAAACGGTTCGAAAGCATACCCGGTGCGCATATTTTACATCCCGGCTTATGGACTGTTCACTTTAAATAAAATTCGGCCAGGTCGATATGATGTTCGATATCGTGATTTAGGTACTGGAGAGCTTGCTAAGTCTGAGGCTTTCGACTTAAAACAAACATCAACATATAAGCGTACTCAATATAGCAAAATCAGGATGACACTATACAAAGTCAGTCATGGCAACATGCAAACATATAAAATATCTGAGAATGAATTTTAAACTAAGGACCCGTAGACGAATTTAGTTAATCCCGGGTACGGCATCCGGCAAGTGAAATAGAAGGATACGGGTCAACCGAACAACATTTTACCACTTTAAATGCACAGGATGCTGGATCATCTGTTCAGCTGGCGTCAACATGCACAATAGGGTACTACAGCGTTTGTCATATGATAGGACTATTTGCTCATTGAAACGTTCAATATTTTCGCGTTACACGCGCACATGGCAAAGTATATGGTTCATATTTACATCACTTGATAGGATAGAGGGCCTATAAGACGCAAGAATTGGAATAACCTTCAGTAAAACGAAATGGGCTTTTGAGATTTGAGTTCAGCTAAAAGGTGGATGGTTAAACGAATATAACCTTGGGGGAAGAAACATGGAGAAATGTCCCAAATGCGGAGCAGAACGTAAACCAGAAGACACGCAATGCTATTGTGGGCTCATCTATGGAAAATATCAAGCTAATTTAGTCAAGAAACAATATCAAGCTAATTTGGCCAAGAAAAAAAATGATGCTAATTCAATCAAGAAAAAAAACGATGCCAAATCAACGAAGATCGACCAAATAGGTCATGTAGGTTATAAAGAGGCAAAAAGTATTTTTTGGAAACTCGCTGTTACTGTTTGTATTGTTCTCTTACTTGCAGCGATTCTCGGAAAAATACCATTTTTTTCTGTCATATTCGGATCTGATGATGAAGTGATGTACATCGCAAATTACGACAAATGCAGGTGTAATACCAAGATCACTGCGTCCCCTGAGTGCGAGCGATCATGTGTTATGTTTAAAATTGAAGTTGGGAATACCGGAAAAAATGATGTGCAATTGCTTGATATTAAGTTTAAAAACGTACCTTTTCCCATTGATCAGGTCTATTATTCTGTTCAAAACCTATCAATTGCCCACCAACGTATATCTGAACCTACGGTCGAAATCGTCTGTGCCGATAATACATCCGTTGAATGCAAAAAAATTGTACCTCTACCCTCCTTCCCCCATAGGTGTGAGTTCTTTACGACTGAATATTCGATTGATCGAATTGAATACAACCCTTGCTATAGAACAGGTAGCGAAATACCTGAAGAATTATTTCTTAAAATTAGAGATTTCTCCTCTGGCACTCTATTTAGATTCGGTTTTCTATCTTATGATACAAAGGAAAACGTTTTAGATTGGAAAGACCTTGGGCAAATCAATATTGAAGTCAAGGGAGAGGCAAAGATTGTAGTAGGCGATCCACAAGGCACCACCTTGGCAAAATTTCTGTATGGAATAGTAGACCTTTTCTAACACAACTTATAAAATACATAAATGTTCTTGAGCATCTAGCTGAAGTAATGGCATGTCTCGCACTGGATTATACTAGAACTGCAAGGAGTGAGTTAGCGGAGCTATGTAATCGTATTGAGGTGGACGAGAAATTCGAATTTGAATCATATGAGATAACACATGAAGCATTTCAAGAAACACTCAATTCTTATAAAATGCGAAGAGCTTTTCGTGAAGCCGCATCGATTCTGTCAAGGACCAGTAGAATGATTTGGAAGCAGTTGATGGACAAGGTAGCCAAGTGAAAAAACATGATAAAGTTGATAAGAAGGGTGGGTAGGCATTTTATCCAAAACAAGGATTGATCCTATAGCTTTTGCAGCGTTAGAGCAGCAATGGAGAATATTTCAAGAATGAAGACACAATGTCCAAAATGCAAAGTTTCAGGCAAAATAGACGATTCTAAGATTCCAGAGAAGGGTGTTTATGTCCGATGTCCTAAATGTAATGAGCGTTTTTATTTGGAACAGGAACTGCCGTTTGAATTTGAAGAATCACAAGAAATAAAATTTGGAGATTCAAACGCTAACAGTTCTAAGAAAGAGAAAAGGGAAACAAAGGAAGTTGAACCGAGGGATAATAAGAACTACAGCACGGGTAAAAATGAGGATAAACATCCAACCGAGACTAATTATGATCTCTCCGATAAAAAAAATGTTGGTAAACCTAAAGTTAGTGAAAAAGCTTTACGAAAAGCCTCATTGAATAAAAATGGATCATTAAATTGTCCCAATTGCAAAAAGACTCATAACATTCCAAGAGATATAAATTACACAGATTCTAAAATACATTGTTTAGCCAGTTATTGTAAAGAAGAATTTGAAATTGAATGGCCTACCGATGAGAAATATGAAGAGAAATTAGTAATCGAAAAAAACAATCATTATGGAAGCTTTATATTTTCTATATTGTTTTTCTTAGGTGTTGCTTATGTTTTATTGAAATTTTCGACCTTTTACAAACTTGGCTTGCTGTCTCTCATTCTTTCAATTTTCGGCTTTTGTTATGTACTATATTTGTTTTTCAAGGATAATGAAACGATATCCATCTTATTTATTAACGGATATTTTAAGTTTGGCAATGCGATGCCGTTGTTGATAGAGCAGATAGAGAGAGTGTGGGTATATCATTTAACTGTAAATGGAAGCACTGAGCAGAAGACACTTGTGATAAAAACTAAAAAGGGTGAAAAAAATAGAGAATATGGATTAGAAGATATCTTTGATTATGATATGGAAAATATTGCATACCAAATTCAAAAGTACAATCCATCAATTGAAATAGGTGTCAAAGACAATTGAAATAGTTGTTCTTCTTGATTCCAGAGATTCAACTATTCTTTCTGCGGGACTATAAAGAAAGCGCTAACACAATATCTTATTCGAGCATAATTGAATTTGCCATTTTGCTCATTGTACAACGCTACTGCTTCTTGTGTTCGAACCATTTTCAGATTGCTAATTAGAAGTCATGTTTTCCTACTAAAATAACGACCCCTCAGAGCCTCGCTGTGGAAAACATATTTCACAAAAGGACGGTTATAATCTTGTAGACGATCATGGGAGCTTGTAAAAGCTTATAAAAGAGCAGAATGGTCAGGTTTACCTTATTGCAAGGATCGGTCAAAAGTTTGAATAGTGAATAGAGATTGTTTGCTTGTAAATTCCGCATGTTTGCCTAACCTGCTGCACTTGACCGCTGAAGTCGTGCCGATTAAAATCTTTTGTCGGTTTTCGGTAGAGTTGCACTTTCGGCAGAAAGAAAGGAGGGAGCAATGAAGAGACGTATGGCACTGATGACGGTAGTATTGGCTGCGACCCTACTCGCAGGATGTGACAAATCCGAGGATAAAAGCACGAAGCTTGCGGTTACCCATCGAGGGGAAGTCGCGGCAACAAAGGAGGCAGTTGTGGAGTCAAGAGAACTCAAGCTTCCTGCGGTCGGGACATTCTCAGAAGAGCGTTACCTCGCTAGGCCGGAGACGATGATTGACGTGGCTGAAGGCAGCCTGATCATTGCCAAGGACATGTATCCGGATATTGCTGTTCCGAACTATCTCCGCAGAATCGACGTGATGGCGAAAGAACTCAGAACTAAACTGCAGAACAAGGCTGAACCCCACGATATTGTACAGGTCATCAACGACTATCTCTTCAAGGAACAGGGATTCCGATACGAGGAAGGCGTACACTTTCTGAACGCGGTCCTCGATCAGAAACGGGGGAGCTGTGTCGGACTCTCAACCTTGTACATCGCCTTAACGCAGAGATTGAAGATTCGATGCTTTGCGGTCAACATACCCAGGCATGAGTTCGTCAGGTTCACCAAGGGAAACACCAAGATAAACATCGAGGTCATGAATGGCGGGACGCAACACTCAGATGAATGGTATGCCAAAGAGTGCAGGATTGGGGTCGACGCGATAAAGAAGGGGGTATACCTACAAGATATGAGTGTGAAGGAGCTGCTCTCCAACATTTTGAACAATCGTGGAAACGTCCGTAGATTGGGGGGTGAGTACGATAAAGCGACAAGGGATCTGGACTTGGCGCTACTGCTCTATCCGAAATCTGTAGATGCCTACTATTCTCGCGGGATCACACACGCCGACATGGGCCAGTATAACGAGGGGATAAAGGACTGCAACGCAGCACTGGCACTCGATCCGGAATGTGCATACGCATACGCCAACCGAGGCGTGGCTTACAGCGGCAAGGGCCAGTATGACAGGGCTTTGGCCGACTACAACAAGGCCATAGCATTGGATCCGGAAATGGCTGGCGTCTACAGCAACAGAGGGAATCTATACAAGGACAAGGGCGATCTTGAGAGGGCACTTGAGGACTACAACAGGGCAATTGCTCTGGACCAGAAGCTGGCCGCCGCCTACTGCAATCGCGGCAACTTGCTCCGAGAAAGCGGGGCACTCGCACGCTCAATACAGGACTTTGACATGGCCTTGCAAATCGACCCGCGTATGGCGGACGTCTATTACAATCGTGGGAGAGCCTACACAAACATGGGGGATATAAGCAACGCAATAGCCTCTTTCAGCAAAGCAATCGAGGTGGACCAGAAACACGTTGACGCATACTACAATCGAGGAATGCTTCATGCCATGACGGGCAACCACGCTGACGCAATACTGGACTGCGACAAGGCAATATCGCTGGCGCCCAAATCAGGCAACGCACACTTCATACGCGCCATGGCCTATGGTATCAAGAAGGACAAGAAGAACGCCCTGGGCGACCTGGAGAAAGCGCTGCAACTGGACCCCGGCTTGACACCGGTGAGCCAGAGGAACGAGGCATTCAAGGAATGGTGGACAGACCCGGAGTACAAGAGGATATTTAAATAAGTGGGCGAATGGCCGTAGCTTGGTTTTGTTACGGCCGCTCTTATTCTTGGCGCTGTAAATATTGAGTACCGTTTATGCTACATGGGTTAGGTTCGTAACTTGGAAAAGTGAAAAAGATGGAAAAATAGGGACTCACAAAAATGAAAAGGAGAAACAGATGAAAAGATATGTGGATTAACCATTTTTTTTGCTTGTCGTTTCATTTATAAGTGTTTATGTCCAAGTCATGGCTGATAGTACACCATCTTTTGCCGATACGGGTGGCACACTTTGGTAATATCTGGTTTATCAGAACCAAAATCTCGATTCATGTCATTAGTGGTTTTGATCATCTCTTGAAAATTCTCGTACTCTTTGGGAACAACCTCTCCTATGGCTCTGAACACTGATTCTAAAGGAGTTAGATTTACCAACTCTGGATCGTGGAGATAACTGAATTCTCCATGGACCATAGAACTTTCCATATCCATTTCCAGGCACTTGGCATACCAATTTTCAGTATAACGGATTATTAATTTATCCGTCCATTTTCCTTCTGGGTTGAAATGAATCCAAGTCATTTTTGTTAACTCATCCACACATTCCTCTATGGTGTTGTAGGAATAATCCGGCCAGATGGTTACCGTCGTCAAAAACATCTATTCCCGCATGTTCAATTCCTGGCAATGCCGCTTGCATGATTGTTTCATGATATTCTAAACCAATGATAATTAAGGAATATGCATCTCTTTCCCATGGTGTTGGTCCAGAGAATTCAACTCCCTCAGCCTCAAGTATAGGGATGTTTTTGAAAGCACTTGGTGTCACCAGCACAGCACACGTTTCAGGAGGTAGATCAAGTTTTTCTTTTATGTCGAGATAAAACTCCCATTCCTTTTGATCTTCTATCTGCATTGCTAACAACTGCTCAGGTTGTTCAATGATGTTCTTTTCCATCATCAGGATCATGATTTCTAACGTGGCTTGCCATCCGGCGTTAAAAGGATCTCTGCCGGCCCTTTCTCGAACATCCGCTTTGTGAAATATTTCTTTTGTGGATTGTTCCATTGATTTTTTACGGTTCTTGTTCATCTATTATTTCCTGAAAATGTTGAGACATCATGATGGTGTATAAGAAAATACCATGTTTATTCACCATACCATGACCAAACCTTCAGATCAATTTTAACCGCACATCTTGACCAAACCCCCACATAAATATTCAATTTTATAATTCAGTAAAGGATATCAAAGAGGATCATCTGGAAGATTAGGTTAAACATCTCTTACGTTGCAGTTGATAGTTTATATTATAAAGTATTATTTTTTGTTTCTTTAAATTGCTTTCAGGGTTGGTCTGAAGCTGCTGTTGTCGTTGTGGGGATGATCGGAAGGTTTTTTCTCTCTTTGTTTGAACGGCAAATCCCCTCCTAAAAATATTCGGGGGGGGGAACGGCTACGGAAATGCACTTATAGGAGGTTGTTTACCAGTTTCCTTTTCCCAAGCCGTTGCTGCTGCCAACATTGCCTTATCAGGATCGACTGCTTCACCTCCAGGTGGACTATAACTTCCTTCACCAAATTTCATCCAATACTCAGCAGCGTATTGCCGTGCATTTTCGATATTACTTTTTGGAAACTTACTGATACACTTTTTACATGTAAGCCAACCAGTCTTTTGAGAACACTGTTGTTTTATCTGGTTTTCAAACATTTCCTTAACTGCATTTTTTGGCATCATTTCAATAGAGGAACCAGCACCTCGAAATGCAACACTCCAGTAATTAGGTTCTGTTACTACTTCTACTGTTTTTAACACATACCCTTCACCATCAGGTACAGGGTCTGAACAAATATCGCATTTTGCCTTCCCCGACATTGAATTAGATGATGGGAAACGTTTTTTATCCTTATTTCCCTGAGCCGAATGACGATCATCTATCCCGCTTTTCCCGTATTTTGCAGCTTTCTCAAGGTCTGCGACTGCCCTATTTTGATTTTGGATTGCGAAGTAGGCTCTTGCACGATTGTAGTAAATAGTCCCATCATTTGGATCTATCTTCAAAGCCTCATCATAATTTTTAATTGCAAGGGAAATTTTGTTTATCTCCGAATATGCGTTCCCACGATTACAGTATGCATCAGCACTGTTGGAATTCAAAGTGATTGTTTTTGTAAAGTCTTTTATAGCCTCTTTGAATTTACCCATCCTAATATACATTACGGCGCGATTATAGAATACATCAGCATCATCGTTAATGTTCAACTCAATTGCTTTGTTATAATCCATTAAAGCACTTTTTAAATCTCCCTTGGATGCGTATAGCAATCCCCGATTATATAATGCCTCCATGTTTCCCTTATTTCTATTTATTATTTTGGAAACACTTTCAATCTTAATGTCAACATCCAATGCCGCTGTTGTTCTGCGTTTCAATGTTTTATTCAACTCAATTGCTTTGTTGAAATCCATTAAAGCACTTTTCAAATCTCCCCTGGATGCGCACAACAACCCCCGTTTATATAAGGCCTCTGTTCCCGATCTATTCATTACTCTCTTAGGTCTTGGGGGCTTGAATATGGGAGGGTTTTCGCTATAGGTTTTTGCTGCCCTGGATGTGGTTTCGAAGTGAGGCTTTTTCTTAAATTCACCGACATATTTTCTACCATCAGGAATACCATCTTTCCACTCCCCCACATATTTTCTACCATCAGGATATGTCATAATCCCTTGTCCATTTGCTTTACCATCCCTAAATTCACCGACATATTTTCTACCATCAGGATATGTCATATTCCCTTGTCCATTTGCTTTACCGTCCTTAAATTCCCCCACATATTTTCTACCATCAGGATATGTTAGAGTTCCTTGTCCATTAGGTTTATCATCCTCAAATTCTCCCACATATTTTCTACCATTAGGCGCTGTCTTAATCCCTTGTCCATTTGCTTTACCATTCTTGACTTTCCCCACATATTTCATACCATCAGGCGCTGTCTTAATCCCTTGTCCTGTGAGTTCGCCATTCTTAAATCCCCCCACATATTTTCTACCATCAGGATATATCGCAGTCCCTTGTCCATCAGGAATACCATCTTTCCACTCCCCCACATATTTTCTACCATCAGGAGATATCAGAGTTCCTTGTCCATCAGGAATACCACCCTTGAATTCACCGGTATATTCTCTACCATCAGGATATGTCATATTCCCTTGTCCATTCCTACAATCTCCTTTGATACATTCTCCAAAAGTGCTTATGGGGAAGTAACAAAGGAACAATAGAAAAGAGATAAAAAAGATGTTCTTTTTCATTTTTCATTCCTCCATATACGTTATGATGCTGATGCACATCTTTTTGCGTCGTGCTAGATAGGATGCGAATCGGGCGGTGACCTCGGAATAATTTCTGAGGAATATCGATAGAATGTTTGAGTCAATCAATGATGGTCTCACGAGTTACTCTTCCTAAGAACGCCTGTCTGCGAGGCTCCACAATTACCTGCGAGAAATCATTGAATTCCTCATATATCATATTATACGGGTCCGTATATCATTACGTTTGTAGTGTTATCCGGTTGAAAAGCGGGTTGTGCCACATTACAGATATACTGAGAATGAACGAAACCGCTACGCGGTAGCTCTGGAACCGCTCCCTCCAATGGACTTGTCACTTAGGTCTTGTTTTTCCCTTTGATGTTTTCCCAAATTTGTGGGATACATACCGCTATACTTGGAATGAAGGATTTGGATACTTCACCCAATAGCATTTTTCATGCCAAACCCGCGGCTTCGATCATCCTGTTTTATCAATAATCCCGCTCCTGTCTAACACAATCACATTTTTCAAGAATGCCAGTGCTTAATTCCACAGATCCAGCTATTTTTTGGGCGGGACTATGGATAAAACGCTAATACAATACATCAGGCAGCGAAAACGTTGAGATACGAGCTCATTACATGAAAAGGCAGAATCCCAAAAAGAGACCCTACCTTTTCAAAGAAGGATGAAAAATGAAAGGATTTTGTCTGATAGTTAATTGCCAACAGGGTGAATATTTAATGGCTTCTAGAAATGCCGTTGTTTTCCTAGGAAAAGATGCACGCACACCCGAGAAGCCGTTGTATTAAGTGCCATTACAACTTTCTTTTTTAAATTTAACCTTTGTGAGGTTTTATTCCGCACGTGGTTTATTTGTAAGTGTTAAAGTTGATCCTTGGCACCTAAAAAAACTCATGTTTCAATCAAATAAGAGCCCTCAAAGCCTCCGTTCCCGCTTGACTAGACAATCCAAAAGATTGTTTGCTCAGATCATTTGCTACCACTTGTGCAAGGATAATTGCCTGCTCTTCATCAATAGGTTCAAATTCTATTGCTGGCTTTTCTGAAATGTTGGCGGTTATTATGACAGTATCCGTTGTTCCAGTGGGATCAGTTTTTCCCTTATCCGGTTTGGATTGGGTTTCCTGATTCAACTGATTCATCTTCTGGTTGATCAGATTGGACTCTATTCCTGTCTGAGATATGCCGCTTGTTGTCATTGAATGTCCTCCTTAACAATTTGATAATGTTCATTGCAAGAAGCGTGCATAACCTATTCCATTCAACCAAATATTTTTGAACGCCAATGATAACAATTAGTTAATCCTATTCCAGAAAGAACGTCATTTCTCCGGCTAGCGTCAAAATCCCATCATCCGTCAGAAATCGATACACTTATGATTTTATCAGCTTTCAGCAACTTTCTTAAGCTGAATCCCCGAAGCCGTCTTTTTAACTTCGAACGCCTGGCCCGCTTTAATCTTCATGCTATCAACCAAGACTTTTGGAATGACCAATGAGCCTTTACCATTAACAGCGATTTTCGTATTTACGGGTTTAACTTTTTTAGTTCTGCCTTTCCCTTTAATCTTTGGGGCGCCGCCTGATTCCATCAATGCATTTGCATAGGCCACTTTCAATTGTGTTGAATTCTTGAATCCAAGCTTTTCCATTATTTCTGATTGGGGCTTGCCTTCTTCAATCATTTTACACAGAGCTTTTCCATCGAATTGTTTTCTTTTAGCCATTGATCTTCTCCTTGTATGAAGTTGTGAGTTAGCAATTAATTTGAAAAATATAATAGTGCTTTAATCGAAGCAACTTCCAATACAAGAATGAATCATGATTGTCAATAGGATAATGAATCCCATTCAG
>Ga0233431_1003234_pt1 | contig 20169 bp, 12 predicted proteins | sample SI_118_April2016_FD_179867 | JGI IMG/M metagenome (GOLD analysis project Ga0233431, IMG submission 179867) | Seawater microbial communities from Saanich Inlet, British Columbia, Canada - SI_118_April2016_200_MG | ecosystem: Environmental > Aquatic > Marine > Inlet | place: Canada: British... | reverse complement strand
ACAGAGTTGCAAATATATGCCACTCCTTTTTTCCTTACGAAGTTTAAAAAAACCAAAACCTCAAAAGAGGTTTGAAAGTGAAAATATTAAAGATTAAGTTTATATAAATTCAAATATATGTCGTCAATAATGTTGGTGGTTAAAATGGTTGATATTCAATTTTAAATGCTGGATTCTAAGTTTAATATCGCCTTTTTGATCTCGGTTTTTCCAGATCGAGGTACCTTATGATCAGTATCTGAGGCTAAGATATTTATCATTACAATTTTTCAGGGACATATAAATTTCTTTTAAATCCTTATAGTTGAAAAATCATATTAAATGAAAAATTTTGAGATAATTACTAAATAACGATGTTATAAAAACGATTTTCTGATTGTAGTTGTTCCGTAAAATATTTGTAATGATTGCATAATTTGAAAATAGTTTTGAGATATTATTAGAAATTGGATCTTCTGATGACTAAAACAAATAAATCCTGATGTAATAATTATTCCTGACAGATCGGCTTTCCGGTTAAACTGGTCAAAAACAGGCATTGATTTTAACTAACGCAATCGCTATAGCTACTAGTACATATCCTAATATAACTGGATTTCAGTTACTATAAACAGATATTTTTAATAGGCATGTTTTTAAAAGTTAACCTGCTAGTAATGGTTAAAAGCAAAAAGAGGCGCATGGGAGAGCGGGTGCATATCAGAAACTCAATTGCGATGCAGATCTGGAAGATTGTTTTCAGCTTCTATTTTCTGGTCACAATAATCCTGACGGCAGTTCAATGGACCATTGAATATCAAAGTAATGCCAGGCAGTTGGATCAGGAGTTAATATCCCTTCAAAATTTGGTAGAACCGACGTTAGCAGAAACTTTATGGCATAAAAACAACGATCAATTAATCGTCAGTTTAAAGGCACTTTTAAACAATACCAGCATTGTTGGTATCAAAATCATCCAAAAAGATGGGAGAAAAGTACTCGCAACAGCAGGTCATTATCTTAATGAAAATGAAAAACCTTCTTTTTCCTCCGGAATAAAAATTTATCCCTTATCGATAGAAAAATTTAGCAATAATGAGGTGAAACAGGATCTGGAAATATTAGTGGATGCAGAGCCTTTAAGTATTGACGAAAAGTTGGAAAAAGATAGTTTTATGTCGGCGCGTTTGATCTCATATCATTTTCCGGTTAGATATCTCGGTCTTAACATCTTCCCTGTGGCGGAAGTAACCATTTATTCAAGTGTTTCGGTGATTCTGGAACGCATCTGGCCAGCATTTTTCATTATTTTAATTAATGCTGTTATTAAAACCTTTGCCTTATGGATTATATTTTTGCTGGTATCCCGGCTTTTCCTGACCCGCCCACTTTCAGCATTAACTCAGGCAGCCCGCCAGATTGATTTAGGTGAGCTGGAAAAATTTAAACTAGACCTGAAACTAAAAGCTAAAAATGAGTTTCAGATTTTAGGGAAATCATTTTCAGTGATGGTTGATAAATTGTTGATTGCCAGAAAAAACATGGAAGAAAGTCATCAGAACACAAAAATACTGGCAAAAGATTTAAAACGTTTGAATCAGATTAAAGATGAATTTCTGGCTAATACATCTCATGAACTGAGAACACCTTTAAATGCGATCGTCGGATTAAGTGAATCTTTACTGGATGGCGTTGCCGGTCTAATGACTTCCCAGCAACAGATGAATCTTAAAATGATCATCAAAAGTGGAAGGGGGCTTTCCAGGCTAATTAATGATCTGCTGGATTTTTCTCAAATTCAGCAAAATGCACTGTCTCTACATTTAGGCCCTATTCGATTAAATAGTATCATCCCAATGCTTGTTTTCTCATTTGAGCCACTTATTAGTAAAAAGTCGATTACTCTAGAAATCGATCTTCCTGAGGATTTACCACAGATATTTGCAGATGAAGGAAGGATTCAACAGGTTTTGTTTAATTTAATAGGAAATGCCATCAAATTTACCCATCAGGGTCAGGTAACCATTTCAGCCAGTGTCAAAGATGAAATGGTTGTGGTCAATATCAGAGATACGGGTATTGGAATCCCAAAGCCTTTGCAAAAAAAGGTTTTTCAACCATTTGAACAGATCTATGGTTCGATGACAAGAGAATATGGTGGCACCGGTTTGGGTTTATCGATCACTAATCAATTGATTGAAATGCAAGGGGGCATTTTGTTATTGGAGAGTGAAAAAGGAAAGGGTTCTGTATTTTCATTTACTATACCCATAGCTCCGAATCATTTGGATCTTGTGACAGAGGATTCTATGAACGGTTTGATCAAAGAATCTAAAAATTTTATGGAGCCTTTTATCCCACTGGATGAAACCGTATCATTCGTCAAAGAGCCATTAGAACTCACCGGGGAAAACATCATGATTGTTGATGATGATGTGGTAAATTTACAAGTATTACGAAATTTTCTGGAATTAAATCATTATCGGGTAATTGTGGCTCACAATGGCGAACAGGCATTGGAATTACTGGATGAAGAAACAATTGATTTAATACTGTTGGATGTGATGATGCCGAATATCAGTGGTTATGATGTCTGTCGGATTATCAGGAAACGTTATCAAAAATATAAATTGCCGATTATCATGGTAACAGCTAAGAATCAGGTACAGGACCTAACCCTGGCTTTCGAAAGTGGTGCTAATGATTACCTGGCTAAACCGTTTTATAAGGAAGAACTCATTGCCAGGGTTCAAAATCAGCTTCAGGGAAAAAAGTCAGTTGAACGCTTAAAGCAAGTGGAACACTTGGAAATAGAAATTCAAAAAAGAACGCTATTGGAAGAAGAATTAAAAATATCCCGAAGAAGGTTATCCAGGCTATTGGATACAACAGATGAAGCGATTATTTCAGTGAATGACGTCTCAGAAATCTTTTTTTTGAATCATGCCGCAGAAGTTTTTTTGAATTATACCGCTGAGGAGCTGATAGGGAAATCCATTGACGTCCTGTTAAAGGAAAATCCATCAAAAGCGGGTTCATATCCAACTGGAGAAGTGAATGTGATGATTAATAGGAAAGGAAAACCTCCAATAAAAACTATTGCTATAATTGCTTCTCTCAATTTACGGAATGACAAAACCTATTCGATGATTTTGGAGACTAGGCTTGAGTTGAAAGAAACTAATATACCGGAATCAAAAATTGAGGATATGGTTTCTTTAAAAAAGAATAAAATACAAGCCCTGGAAGCAGCTCTGGCACGTGAATCAAATGTTTTGAATGATGAAGATCATATCTCATATTATAAAAATCGTTCAATTGATCCCCGATTAGATTATATTCCTGATAAACTACCTGACTTTGAGGGGATCGTTGAGATTCGAAGAGGGCTGGTGGATTTGTTATCATTAACGATTAAAATGTGGGAACAACAAACCGGACGATCAAAAATTGAGTTGGCAGAGGATAGTGGTTTATGGCGTGTCTATTTAGATAAAGGAACCTATCGAACCCGGACCCTTGACAAGTATCTGTCTCTAAGAGATTTACCCAAACATCCTAAATGGCGCAATGTACTGAATACCGTGCAATTTGCTCTAAAACAGAGTCTGGAAGATGAGACATCAAAACAGGTTGTAACATTGTTCTCAAAGCTTCAAACTCTACTGATCCGTGTGGTTTCCTAATTTTGCAGATTACTCTTGTTTTGTTTCAAATTTGGTGAGTGCTTCAAAACCCTTTTTAGAATATTTTGTATTTGTTGCCTGGGCAATATTTCGAATAATCTTCCAATCCGCAAAATAAGTTACCGGATAAAATCGATCGGCACCACCAAAGGTTCTCCTCATTTCAGGTGGAAAGCGATAGGTATGAAACGCTCCAACGATTTTCTGGATTAGTGCAGGATGTAGATCATGGGCATACCCGAAAGCGGAGGTCGGGAATTTAGGACTTTTATAGATAACACGAAATTGTTCTCTTTTGATGACTCCCCTTCGAATCATCCTTTTAAATACATCAGACGCGATTGGCGCCGCATCATATTTTCCGTCTAAAATTCCAAGTATTGATTGTCCGTGACTATCGGAAAATATAATGTTGTAGTCTTTGTCGGGTACAATCCCCAATGCGGGGAAAAAGGCTCTGGCTGCAAGGTTTCCGGAGTTTGAAAAAGTGGAAGTATGTGCTATTTTTTGATTTTTCAAATCCGTCATTTTTTGGATACTACTATTTTTTCGGGTAATGACGATTAGATTGTATCCTTGAAAACCAGTCGGATAACCGATGACGGACATTGGCTTAAATCCAGCCAGGTTTACTGCATAGCCAGTGGTACCGGTATCAAAGGCGGCAATATGTAATCTCCTAATTTTCATGGCTTCTACTTCAGAGGAGTTGGATGGCGTTGGGTAATACTTCACCTTTTTACCAGTTGCTTTTTCAAGATATTCCATAAAATGCCCAAAGGTTTCCCGATAAATATTGTGATCTTCCACTGGAGTATAGGCAAATTTAAGGATTTTTGGATTTTGCCACTTTGCTGATTCGACCGGTAAATCAGCTAATAAATCATTATCTTTATCACAAAAACCATTATCTAAATCACCCCGTTGAAAACAATCTGCGGCGTAAACAGAGTAGTTAACCAAAACAACAGTTAACAATAATGTTAACTTAATATAAACGGTTGAATAATCAGACAGCTGTTGGAAGTTGGTTTTATACATGTTTGCTCTAAATTTAAACGATACTTTTATTATCAAGCATTTTATTTTAATTGCTATGGAGGCTGTAGAATAACTAAAAAAACAGATTTTGTCATATTGCTTTTTGGGTGTGAATTTAATATTTAAGTACTTGATAATATGGTTTTTATGGTTAATGCTCATTGTTGAGAATTGATTTTTTTATCTTTTCTTTCTTTTTAGGCGTTTTTTGTTTGCATCTGAAAAGCTGAAATTCAGGCACAAAATAATTTTAAGTACAGAATATCAAAGAAAAGTGTCCATTGATCAACGTTTATACTCAATAAGTCCGGGTTAAATTTATGATAAATTTTTGAGTTCAGCGCGTTGAATATGTCGATGCAAAGATTTTTAATTGAGAAAATATCTAAATGTAGGATTGAAATGAAAAAAATATTGATGGTATTGTTAATAGCTTTGATGGCGACCAGTTGCACCTATTATCAATCAGTAACAACTACAGATGATAAATTATACATTGTGACCAATGAAGGATTTGGCGGAATGATTTGGGATAATGGTATTCAGGAATGTGAAAAAAAAGGTAAAAAGATTTCCTGTGTTGAAATTAAAAAGTAATTGGTCTCTTTTAGCTGGGCTCAAATAGAAACTTATAGAAGTAGGTTTTCGGTTTGATTAAAAATTCTGGGTGGACCCGAGGACTCCAGGAATCATCCCCACCCAGGCCCATGTGTAGGTGATCCAAATGGATGTAGTACTTTTCGGAACGTTGTAGCTCGTGTGTATGTCGGGCGGTTGTCAGATTTTGAATGGAATAAGGTGAAACATCAAAATGAAAATAGTTTTCAGACTTTATCTTTAATTGATGGCCATTGACGTAGTTCAATATCAACTCCAGTGTGTCTTCCCGTCCACCATTTTCCGAAGGGAATATATAAGGATAGTAAAAATCATCAGGATGAAGTTGATATTGACCAATCCTGGCCGAAGCTTTTCGATCCTGGTAATTTTCGTGAGGGCCCCTGCCAAACCAGGATACAGAATCAATATGATCAGAAACAGTGAATTCCAATCCTATCCTGGGCAAGCAGGAGATCGTATCCTGTATTCTTGTCAAGACAGATAATTCAATCGAACCATTGTTCAGCGCTTTATAAATCAATTTTTCCCAAGCAATGGGTTGTTTGTCTAATGATGTGAGATTAAAATTTATTTCAATCTCTACGTTTTCCTTTGTTGATTGGGTGTCGATAGATTCAACTTCACGAACCGGTTCATTTAGACCTGCCCGGCACCAGACAGAATGATAACATGGCAGCGTATCTATAATCTCTGCTGGGTTTCCCTCACTGCCATCTGCACCACCCAGATCATTATCTGTCGGCACCCGGTAATAGTTAGATATCGGTCCGGAATTTAGCATTGGCTGATTATCAACCATATATTGTGTAATCAAACCACTTGTTTTAGAAATTTTCAGCTCGATGGTTTTGTTTTCCAGAATAAACAGATCATCTTCTGATTTTAATAGAATAGGAGGGCTATCTGTTTTTTGAGGAATAAATATTTCATGGTTGCGGTTTTGAATACGGTATTGTTCTGTGGCGATGATAAAGTTCTTTTCATGCCAGGGTGTTGAGTCAGGTACCAGGCAATCCAGATTGAGATCATAATCTTTATTTTCAGCAAGATTAGAAAGATCAATGTCGATATCAAAAGTTTTTTCCTGTTCCGGTGGTATGGACTTAACAATTATACTACCAGATTGTACAGGATTTCCGTTTTCATTCAAGGTCCAGGTCAGCGACAAATTTTGCAAATCCGCAAACTGCAAACGATTTTTTACGGACAATTGTTTTGGTTTTTTATAATCCCAAATGAATTGGATCGGTTGTTGTAAATACTTACATTCGGCCATTGCAGGATGTGGATCCCGGTCAGGGGAAACCAATCCGTTAACACAAAATTGGCGATCATTGATGGTATCCCCAAAATCACCACCATATGCAAAATATGATTCACCGGATATTGTTTGCTTGCGAAGCCCCTGATCAACCCAATCCCAAATAAATCCACCTTGTAAGTGAGGATAGGATCGAAAGGCTTCCCAATATTTAAATAAGTTACCATTACTGTTTCCCATGGCATGGGAGTACTCACATAAAATCAAAGGACGTGATTCACCCGATTGACTAATCCTTTCTTTAATATCTTCAACCCCTGCATACATAGGACAAATGATGTTCGTCGCTTGGGTATTGGCACCCCCTCCTTCGTATTGAATGGGACGGGTGGGGTCATAATGACGGGTCCAACCTGCTATAGCATCATGGTTGGTACCATATCCGCTTTCATTGCCCAGTGACCATATAATGATAGATGGATGATTCTTATCCCTTTCCACCATATTTATCATCCGATCCATATAGGCGTGAATCCAGGCTGGGTCGTCAGAGAGTTTCCCCATGGGGATCATGCCGTGGGATTCAATATTGGCTTCATCCACGACGTATAAACCATATTCGTTACAAAGCTCATACCAACGGATTTGATTGGGATAGTGGGCAGTGCGAACAGCATTAAAATGATGCTGCTTCATCAATTGAATATCTTTGATCATGTCAGCTTCAGATATGACATGACCGTTATCAGGATGATGCTCATGACGATTGACACCGCAAATAATAATTGGTTTCCCGTTAATACAAAGTTGTCCGGAGAGAATCTCAATCTGACGAAAGCCAATTTGACAGGATTCCACCTGAATAATTTCATTTTCAGGGGTATAAAGTGTCAAATTCAAAAAATAAAGATTTGGTGTTTCAGCTGTCCACTTTTTGGGATTGCGTACTGCTCCTGCTAAAAATATTCTATCATCAAAGGCACCTCTTTCATCAATTTCCGGTGAACCGGATTGCGCACTGATGGATTTAGCTAGTATCGATTGATGAGAACTATCGAGAATGTCAACTTCAACTTTATAGGTTGTTAAATCAACTGGAAGACGGGTATTCAATTTAACTAAAATATTGAAGTCAGCGTCTTTATAGACGGCATCTAATTGTGATTTAAAAAAGTAATCCTGAATACAGACTGTTGGTTCAGCAACTAACAGAACATCACGGAATATACCACTTAACCACCACATATCCTGATCTTCAAGATAACTGCCGTCTGACCATCGATAAACTGAGACTGCCAATAGGTTTTTCCCTTTTTTGATATGGGAAGTAATATTGAATTCAGCAGGTAAACGACTGTCCTGGGAATAACCGGTTTCCTTACCGTTGATCCAAAGGTGAAATGCCGAATTGACACCTTCAAAGCGAATGATGATTTCACGATTCTTCCAGGTTTCCGGAATTTCAAACCACTTTCGGTAGCATCCTGTTGGATTTTCATTGGGTACCTGTGGTGCATTTTCCGGGAATGGATATTTGACATTGGTATAAATAGGATTATCAAAACCCTTTAATTGCCAGTTGGAAGGGACTTCCATGTCTGTAAAACCGGTTTCCTTAAAAGTGGGCTTATAAAAATCAGCTGGAACTTTCTCCGGTTGATCAACCATTAAAAAACGCCAATTACCTGAAAGAGACTGGATGTATGAAGATATGGTCTTTTTTAAAGCTGATTCCAGACTGGGATAAATATGGAGGGGGACATGCCCCGGCAATTTGTTTCGTTCAATAATTCTATGATTTTCCCAATCGTTAATAAGAGTCATGAGTTTGCTATTGGTTTAAATATAAAATCAGGCTGGTTTCAGGCAATGGTAATTGCAGCCATAAGCCAATATGTTCCAGTTCTTCGCCGAGCATAGTAAAACCTTGATTTAACCACTGATCCAAATTGGGGATGAATTCAAAAGCTGGATCGTTGGTGTTACATCCTACCAATTTGACGCAATACTTTTGAGTTGGATTGAGTCCCTTAAAATAAACCTGTGCCGGACTCTTAGGACTAGGGACATCTGTCTGATAAATGACGAAGAGGGCTTCATTTTTATCTCTACTAACAACTCCCTGGATCGTTCGTGTTGGATCGGTGGTGTCGATTCTTACTAAATTTCCTTGATGTAGTAGAGATCTTTTTTGTTTGTAGAAATTGATCCAGAAACCAAGTTCCTGTTGTTCTTCTTTATTTAAATTTGTGATGTCAAATTCGGCACCGAAATGACCAAAGAGAGCTGTATGGGCCCGGAAATTTAAACGGGAGTGCCGTTCGGTAATATGGCAGTTTTCTGGACCAATATGAGATCCCATCACTTCTAGCGGGAAGAAATAGCTGCATCCCCTTTGAATGGAAATTCTTTTTAAGGCATCATTATTATCACTGGTCCAAAAACGATCCGTTCGTTTTAATATTTCAAAATCAATGCGAGCACCTCCTGAGGCACAGGTCTCGATTTCAACATCAGGGTGATTTTTACGCAGTAGATCAATGAGTTGGTATAAGGCAATGACCTGATGATGATATTTTGCATAATCGCCATCCCCGGCCTGTGTTAAATCCCGATTCATATCCCATTTGAGATAGGAAATGTCATGATCTTTCAAAATTTTATCAAAACGATTAAATAGAAAATCAAATACCTCTGGTTTATTGAGATTGAGCACCAGTTGATTTCTTCCGGTGGCTCGGGTTTGATGATTTAAATGAAGTACCCAGTCCGGGTGTTTTTGATACAATTGACTGTTTGGGCTTACCATTTCTGGCTCAACCCAAAGACCAAACACCATACCACTTTCAAGGACATGATTAATTAAGGGATCTAAACCATCCGGATATTTTAATTTATCAGGAACCCAGTCTCCCAGGGCAGCTGTGTCATCATTTCTTCCCTCAAACCAACCATCGTCTAGCACAAATCGCTCAAAGCCGAGTTCTGCAGCCTTTGAGGCCATCTTGGTTAAGGTGGGGAGGTCATGGTCAAAATACACTGCTTCCCAGGTGTTGAGCTGAACAGGGCGTTCCTGACTTTTGACCAGATCTGAAAAAATATTTTTTCTTAGAAATTGATGAAAATTCTGTGATAATTGGGTTCGCCCTTTGCCAGAATAACTGGCATAAACGGACGGTGTTTGATATGTTTCCCCTTTTTTAAGGATACATTCTCCGGAAGCAAATAATTCGCCTAATTGTATTTGCGCTTCTCCCTGATTGATGGGTTCCACCAGGATTTTATGGTTGCCACTCCAGGCTAAATGAAATCCGTAGCTAAGGCCTTGTTGTTCTATCGTGTGATTTTCTTCAAGTAATATTCCTGGGAAATCGGAGTGTGACGTACGCCCTCTACGGTTTTCCTGAATGAAGCAATGCGCTCTTAAGGAATGGGTCTGGATTTGAAACTCATTAGACCAATTACCGTTAAAGGAAATAACTTTGTCAATTTTGGGCTGAATCGGGAAAGTCCCTGCACTAAGCCAATCGAGTTGAAAGGGTGTGTCTGAAAGATTACTTAAACATGTTTTTGATTCCAGTACATCAGTTTCAGTATCTAAATAAAATTGAATTGATAATGCCAATTCTGCCGCTTTGGCATTGAATTCAAATATGATTCGGTTCTTATCCTGGGTTGTTTTTTCTAATTGAAAGTCAGGTGACCAGTCTTTTCCCAGTCTGTTACCCTCCATGGCGGGTGCACCCCAAAATCCTTTTGAGCAAAGGGGTAAAATAGATACTGGGTAAAGCTCGTTCATACCGGCTAGCAAAACGGGCTTCTTAACAGAAAAAACCCCTTCAGATTTTGAAATGGTTTCCTGTAGCTTCGTTCCCCAGTAAACAATTTCAGGGAATTTATTCTGATCGGCATTAAAAACAATGCAACTTCGATGACCGTTAAGTCGAAGATATTGACTCATTTAAAATTCCTTTTTGTAGCTTTCGGCGATATACCTCCAACCCTTTTAACAAAATTTCTTCCGGTTTTCTTAGGATAAGTATTAAATACGTAATCCATTACTACCAAACAGTAATGCGCGGGAAGTATCAATGCCGATTTCAGCCATTTCTCCAATTTTAATAGCCGCATGACCCGGTGATTCGATTGTTAATCGATTAGGACCATCGCCAATGTATAGATATGAAACACCACCCAATTGCTCTACGAAGGTCACCTCGCCTTTTAAGATATCTTTAGCTTGGCCATCATGAAGAAAGTGTTCTGGGCGCATTCCCACCAGGACTTTTGTTCCTTTATCGGGAGTGGTTCCGTGTGCTTCAATATCAAGGCTGATTTCATTCAGTATATCCAGGGTAACTGTGCAGACCTTTCCTTTGCTTCCTTGAACAACGCCGTTGATGAAATTCATCCGTGGTGAACCAATAAATCCAGCCACAAACTGATTGTTGGGATTATCATATAGCTCAATCGGAGACCCCACCTGTTCAATGTTACCGGCCCGAAGAACGACGATTTTGTCTGCCAGTGTCATGGCTTCAGTCTGATCGTGTGTCACATAGATCATGGTTGAATTTAGGCTATTATGCAGCTTGGCAATTTCGATGCGCATCTGAACCCGTAATTCCGCATCCAGATTAGAAAGCGGTTCATCAAGCAGGAAAACTTTTGGTTCACGAACGATGGAGCGACCAATTGCGACCCGTTGCCGTTGTCCGCCGGATAAGGCTTTTGGTTTGCGATTCAAAAAATCATCCAATTCAAGAATTCTAGCGGCTTTCTGCACTCGTGAATCAATTTCATCTTTTGGCATTTTATTCATCCTCAGTCCAAATGCCATGTTTTCATAAACACTCATATGGGGGTAGAGCGCATAAGACTGAAAAACCATCGCTACACCCCGTTCCGACGGTTCCAGCTCAGTAACATCTTTGTCTCCGATGGAAATCGTACCTGATGTTACTTCATCCAGTCCGGCAATCAAGCGTAATAAAGTTGATTTACCGCAGCCTGACGGACCGACAAAAACAACAAACTCCTGATCTTCAATATTTAGATCGACACCATGAATTACATCGATGTTTCCAAAGGATTTTTTAATATTTGAAAGGGCTAATTTAGCCATAGCGTACGCTCCTTATCGCTCAGTTTTTTTTGGCAATTGTTATCACTTCAACTAATTATATCGATTGAAAGTCCAGTTCCGGTTTAAGAATAAATATCCGGTAATTGCTTTTCAATCATACCTTAAACTTCTTTAATTTCGTTTATTTGCATATTGTACAGCTATAAAACATAGCAATTATTCATTTTGTTTATCCTTTAGTTGCACCCAGTGTGAGACCTGCTATAAAGTGTTTCTGTAACAAAAAGAAGAGAACCACCGGAGGAAAAGCGGCAACAATCGATCCGGCGGAAACCAGCTGCCATTGAGAGATCCATTGTCCATTAAGTGTTTTTAAGCCTGCGGTCACCGGTAAGGCATGGTCCCCTTGAACCAATACCGTTGCCCAAAAGTAATCGTTCCAAATGAAAGTAAAGATTAAAACCGCCAATGCAGCCAGTGCGGGGCGAACCAGGGGAAGTGTTATATATCGGAATATTTTAAATTCACTGACACCATCAATCCGTGCTGACTCCACTAATTCAAAAGGCAAGGCCTTCATAAAATTTCGCATAAATAAAGTACAAAATCCTGTTTGAAACGCGGCATGGAATAACACCAATCCGGTGGTAGTATCGTAAATACCTAGTTTAAGGGACAAATCACGGACAGGTACCATCAGGATCTGAAAAGGCACAAAATTACCAGCAATAAATACAAAAAAAAGGAACATATTAGCCCGAAAACGAAAAATTGCCAGCGCGTAACCCGTCATACAAGATATGGTTAAGGTGGCGATTACCGTTGGGATCGTCACTTTAAAGGAGTTCCAAATGTAAAAACCGATTTTAGACTGGAAAAAAATGGCTGAATAATTTTCTATGAGGCTTATTTTTGTCGGCCATCCCCAGAAATTACCGGCATTAATATCTCCTGCCCATCGGATAGAGGTTAACATTACCGCGAATAGCGGAAGCAACCAAACAATCAGTGCAATGGGAAGTATCATTTTATATAGTCGCTGTTGTCCAGCAGAGCTTTTTTCTATTGGTTTTGGAAACATCTGATTACCCTTCCTTTTCCTTTTTGTACATTCTCCACAAAAAGAATGAAATGTAAACCATCATAATTAAAAACAGGATGGTTGCGATGGTAGCACCATAACCCATCCGGTACCCATATTCGGATAGAGCGGTTTCATACATGTAATAAGCCAGCACACGGCTTGCACCGTATGGACCTCCCTGGGTCATTATCGAGATAAGGTCAAATGATCGAAGCGCGCCGATCACAGTCACAACAATAGCAATAAACGTAGCCGGGCGGAGTTGTGGTAATATGATATACCAAAGCATTTTCCAGCCTTTGGCGTTATCAAGACGGCCTGCTTCCACCTGATCCGGTGAAACATTATTCAATCCTGTTAAATATAGGATCATGCAATAAGCAATTTGCGGCCAGAGACCTGCCGCGATAATGCCATAGGTGACATAATCCTCGTCCCCCAGTATGGAAGGAGCTTCGGCACCAAATAAGTTGAATATTATTGCGGTAATTCCGTCTGTCGGATTATAGAACCAGGCAAACACTAAACCGACAACAACTTGTGAGATGACAAAAGGGAAGAAAAATAACGACTTGTAAATTCTAATTCCCCTTACTGTTTGATTGAGGAATAAGGCGATAAAAAGTCCAGCCGGTACAGCCAACATATAAAGTATGAGCCAGATAAGATTGTTTTTTAGTGACATATAGAAACTTTCATCATCCAGAAGTTCTATATAGTTTGCGAATCCGACATAGCTTTTAGGGCTAAGACCATCCCACTCATAAAATGATATCCAGATGCTTTGAAATATTGGCATAATCACGTATACCAAAAACATAAACAGTCCGGGCGCTAAAAATAACCAGGGGGTGATGGCGAGTCGGTGACGCTTCCAAAATGTTTTATGAGCTCTTTGAGTTACATTTGCCATAAGACGTTTTCCTACTTTTTTCCTTGTTAATCGGTTTTTACCTTTTCCTTAACCATCGATTTAAGTTCGCTGGTTAAGGAAAAGAGTAATAACCGGGGATGTCTATTTACCGATACTGAAACCGGTTTATTTATAGACTTTTTTCTGAACTTTATCGAGGCGTTTCAAAATCTTCGCACGACGCTCAGGGTGAATCATATACTCTTGAAAACCTTCCATTCCCGCTTTTGCCATTGCAGCAGGTGCGTCACGATCATAGAACTGCGCGATACCTTGGGCGCTATTTAACACATTGAAGCCTGCTTCTAAAAATTTATCGTCGGCAACTTGTGCTTTATTATTCACTGGCAGTTGACCAAGAATTTTATTCCACTCTGTCTGAATATCAGGTTGCGCTAAGAAAGCAAGAAATGTCCGAGCATCCGCTTTATTTTTTGCTTTGGCAGGGATATGAAAGGTATCTGTTGGCGCTTCTTCACCTTTGGACAGACCAGGTGTAATTTCAGGAAATTGGAAAAACCCTAATGTATCATCTGTCAACCCAGCTTCTTTTAAAGGCGCGACAGCGAAATTTCCCATAATATACATGGCTGCTTTTCCTTGAACCATCGGAGCAAGGGCTTCCTGCCAACTGTAGGTTGCATGATTTTTAATAAAGTATCCCGGTTTAACCAATTCATCCCAACGATCGAATGTAGCTTGAGTTCTTGAGTCTGTATATTTGACTTTTCCCGCTGTTAAATCATTATGATACGCATACCCATTGCTACGAAGATTCAGATAATCGAAAACACCGGCAGCTGTCCAAAGGTATTTGGTACCGATTGTGATAGGAGTTACCCCACCACTCTTCAGAGTCGCGCAAGCGGCCAAAAACTGCTTCCAGGTTGTTGGAACAGCAATTCCCATCTTTTCAAAGATATCTTTTCGATAATATATACCCCATTGATAATAAGTATAAGGAACTCCCCATTTTTTCCCATCAATGGTCAGGGATGGTGCGGTAGACGCAAGCGTTTCATTGTAACCGGCACTTTCCCAAACATCACTGACATCTTCAAAAAGGCCTGCTTTAACAAAAGGTGCCATTCTGTTACCTGCATACCAGGCAGCAATATCAGGTGCTTTGGCTGTTAAAAAATTTCGGATGGAAGTTTTGTAACCCTCATGATCAAAAAGATTCCACTTGACTTTAATACTGGGACTGGCTTTTTCAAACGCTTTGATAACCATTTCAAAGGCTTTTTTAGGTGCAGGGTCCGATCCATCGTAATTAATAACAAGCTCACCAGCCCAGGCTGATTGGCTGATCAAAAGAAAACACGACATTAATACTGTGATCAATAATGATTTCATTTTTAAATCTCCTCACTAATTTATTTAAAAAATACTGAACTATAAACACCTTCGGTGATACTTCAGCAGTTTTATGCCGGTCATTATCACAATGATTTGTGGATAATACCATTTACGTTGAATCCGAAGGTAGAACAATTTGTTACCAGAGAGTTTCACAACACCTGGTAACAAATATATCCGTGGATCTTTTATAAGCAGACCTAATCCGCGGAACGACACCCTTTTTTTAAAAAACACACTGATTAGCCAGGGTAGTCGTTATCAACTAATCATGTGTCACACTTGTTGTTATTAATCTTCCTAACTGAATATGGTGTAAATTAATGAACTTAACTATTTTAAAATTGAACTCTTTTTGGAGAATTAAATAAAAAGGTGTAATTTTATCATTAAAATATTTATATTACTAGGAAGATTGTCGAACAATCAATTCAGTCTTATAAATTTTTACAATTGGTTTTTGAGTTTGCTCTCCGTTATCAATCTGCTCTAACAGCATTTTTGCCGCTGTCTTGCCAATATCATAAATTGGTTGAGAAACCGTGGTTAATGCCGGTTCCAACAATGCCGATACCGGATCGTTGGAAAACCCCACCAGTGCCATCTCCTTAGGAATTTGAATGTTCCTCTCTTTGAGAACAATATAAGCACCGATGGCAACCGGATCGTTTACAGCGAAAACAGCATCCGGTATCGGTGATGTTTCCAGTAATTTCCGAATGGCAATTGAACCATCATCCTGTCGAAATCCTCCGTTAACAATGTACTTTTCATTAACCGGAATCCCCTGTTTTGTTAATGCATCCAGATATCCACGATATCGATCTCTACCTATAGAGATATTTTCTGGGCCACGAATGTGCGCGATTTTTTGATAACCTCTTGCTATTAAATGAGAAACAGCGTCAAATGCACCCTGATAATCATCAACAACGACCTGATTTTGGTTAATTTTTTCGCTGCTGCGATCAAAAAACACTACTGGAATACTTCGTTTTTGAAGAATATCAAAATGACTGATATCAACAGTATTTTGAGCCAGTGAGACCAATAACCCGGCAACTCTATTAGAAACCATTGCACGTAAATTGATCACTTCCCGTTCATAGTCTTCGTTAGATTGGCAAACCATGATGGTAAAATCCGATTTGTAAGTGACATCCTCTATACCGCTGATGGCAGAAGCGAAAAAATTGTGTCTGATTTCAGGAACAATGATACCAATTGTATTGGTTCGTCGTTTTTTTAATCCCTGAGCTAAAGAATCCGGAAAATAGTCCAAACGTTTTGCGACATTTATCACACGTTCTTTGGTTGCTTTACTAATATCCGGATGGTCTCTCAGAGCTCTGGAAACAGTGGAAGGTGAGATTTTTAACTCTTTCGCAATATCTACAATTGTAGCTCTGGACATAAAATACCATAATCAATTTAGTTGTCGCAAAGGTTGCCGCAAACATTTGCGGCAACCTTTGCGACAATAATACAATTGAAATAAATTTTGTCAACATTTAATTTTTATGATTTATCTAAAAACCTTTATTTATCGTCGTTTCAGCGGTTAAATTTAAGAAAAAAATTGCCGGATCCGTTCTTGCTGCAAGTTTCGCAATTCAGTGCTTGATCCGACCTACGAATTTTTGTAGCTCATTGTAATCATATGCTAATAAATCAAGTTCATTAACAAGAGTGGAATTGTGAGATTTTGAGTATGAGAAGGTAAGCTTGGAGAACTTAGTAAAAGTGGTTTTAAGAATGTCGTTTGATATATACAACGGCTTGACTAATTAATGGGATGATTTCGCTTCTGTTTCTTCGAAATATTCTTCCAGTTTTTCTTCTGCCTGCTCTCCAAACAGAATTTGGCAAGCCTCCAGAATTCCGGCCGAGTTTCGAATTGTATCACGATGCTCAATTAAGGCTATTTTAGACCGTCGTCTTAAAAAATCTGAGAGTTTAGTAACCATTTCCCGCTTTGATGCTTCCTGGAGTTCACAACGGATATATTCTGTTCCCTTTATTAATACCTCAGCCTGATCAGGATCTTCCTGAATCATTTCCAGGAGCCTAAAAGCTGTTGCACCATATCTACGCCAGAGACGAGAAGACAGTTTTTCAGATGCATCTGAAGCTGTTAAGGCGTCCAGACCCATCAGTTTAGCATGATGTTTAAACCGATCTCGGGTTTCGTCATCAAGTTCGCCATACCATTTGTAGTCGGGATGAGGCATGGAAATTCCCATTTGTTTGACAAAATGACAGACTTCATCACCGACGTTGAGACAGTCGGTTAGTTTTCCACCAAATATCGTCATGTAACATTCAGATAAATTAGCTTCTACAGCATGTTTTCGGGATAGCTGCATCCAATCCGGTGTTGTGGTAGCTTGACCGGATATAACCAGTGGTCTGACACCGCAGCGCTCAGAAATAATATCTGATTCGCTAATTGGGTTTTCCAAATTCAACAAGGCGTTGATATTTTTTAATATGAAAGCCCGGTCATCAGGCGTTACTTCTTTGGTTGCTACTGTGACAGGAGTATCAGTGGTACCGATACAGGTTCGGACCCCCATAGGAATGATAAAAAACAGTCGCCCATCACTGGCAAAAAAAGTCAAAACCCGCTTGTTTGGGGTAATTCGATTGACCAGTAGGTGAACACCTTTGGAAAGTAACAAATGATGTTGGGTACTTTGACTGATAATTTCATTATACCGATCAGCCAATGGACCCGCGGCATTAATTAATACTTTAGCTCGGATTTGAAAGGTTTCTCCGGAAATAGTATTTTTAACTTCGTTAATCCAATATCCATCGGAGTTACGCCTGGCATGGATAGATTCAACATAATTGGCGGCAATACAGCCGGATGTCAATGCGGATCGAATAAACCCAAATACAAATCGTGCGTCATTATCATATAAATAGGCATCTGAATATTCAAATCCACCATTGATATTATCAGTGTTGATGACAGATTCTTCGGCTTTAATTCTTTTTTTGCTGAGGTAACGGGGTGTTTTAGTGAAACAACTACCGATCAACCAATAGAGCCAGGTTCCTAACCAGATGAAAAATGGTGGATAACGAAAACCTTTGGAAATAGAGGTGAAAAAACGGATCTCTTTGACTGTGGAAGGATAATTTCTGATCAAGTGATTCCGGCTTTTACATAATTTACGAACCAGAAAAAATTCCAGATTTTCAAGATACTTGATACCACCCCATGCCAGGTTAGAAGATTCCTGACTAGTCATTCCAGCAAAATCACCTTGATCAATCAGAGCGGTTTTTATTCCTTTTTGCGACAAAGCGGCTGCGGAAACAGCACCATTTATCCCACCGCCGACAATTAAAACATCAAAGGACTGTTCGGATAGTTTTTTTAAATTGGTTTCCCGATGCTGCATCGGTTTATTTTGAGATTCCTGATTTGGATTTAATACCATAATTATAACCAATCTTTTGATCGGCCTAATGCTTTTTGCCAACCTTGTAATAAGTTTTCGACCTCAGCCGGATCTTTTTGTGGCTTAAATCGCCGATCTTCCTGCCACATGGATTGAATGTGATTTTGATCTTTCCAAACACCTGTGGCTAAACCGGCCAGAAAAGCAGCACCTAAGGCTGTGGTTTCAAAAATAACAGGTCTGCTAACGGCAGTATTTAATATATCCGCCTGAAATTGACATAGGAAGTTATTGTTAGTTCCCCCACCATCGACTTTGAGAGACTTCAAATGTAATCCGGTATCTTTTTCGATGGCTTTTAATAAATCATAGGATTGATAAGCAATAGCTTCTAAGGCGGCCCTGGCAATATGGTTTTTGTCCGTATCTCTGGTAATACCGATCATCAGTCCCCGGGCATATGAATCCCAGTGTGGCGCCCCCAAACCAACAAAAGCTGGAACAATATAAAGACCACCGTTATTTTCAACTGAGAGGGCCATGGCCTCTGTTTCTTCAGCCTCTTTGATAATTCCCAGTTTATCACGTAACCACTGGATTAAAGCACCACCAATAAATACAGATCCCTCCAGGGCATAAGTTACCTGATCTCCGATTTTCCAGGCGATGGTTGTTAATAGCTGATTATTAGATAATATTGGTTTTTCACCAGTATTTAATAAGAGAAAACAACCGGTTCCATAGGTATTTTTTGCAGAACCGGGTTCAAAACAGGTTTGTCCGAATAGGGCCGCATGCTGATCCCCTGCAATGCCTGCAATAGGGACTTCTGACTGCCACTCTTGTTTATCGGTTAAACCAACGACGCCGCTGCTGGCAACCACTTCGGGTAGGGCTTCACGTGGAATCCCGAATTCATTTAATATCTCATCATCCCATTGATTTTCAAAAATATTATAAATCATGGTTCGGGATGCATTGGAAACGTCTGTGACATGTTTTTTTCCTCCGGTTAAATGCCATATTAACCAACTGTCAACGGTTCCGAATTTCAGTTTTCCTTCCCTGGCTAACGATTTGGCTTGGTCGTTATTTTGAAGCATCCAACGCATTTTAGTTCCTGAAAAATAGGCATCTGTTACTAGACCGGTTTTTTGACGAACAGTTTGATTAAATCCTTTTTCTACCAGTTGCTTACAATAATCGGCGGTTCGTCGACATTGCCAAACAATAGCATTGCCAACGGCTTCCCCGGTTTCTGAATTCCAGGCGATTGTTGTTTCCCGCTGATTAGTGATACCAATGGTAGTAATATCAGCCATGGTTAATCCTGCTTGATTCAAAACACCTATGATTGTTTCTTTCTGGGAAAGCCATATGGCGGAAGGTTTCTGTTCCACCCAGCCGGATTGGGGAAAATATGAGGGGAAATCCTGACCGGCAGAGGCTATAATTGAACCAGTTTCGTTGAAGAGAATTGTTCGGGAGCTTGTCGTTCCCTGGTCTAATGCCATGATTATTTTTTGCATAAAAACCTGCTGGAGTTGAAGAGTTTCTGATAATTATTTTAAAGGTGTTTCATAAATAAAAATATTTATATCGGATTTCTGTTTTTTAAACAACCAGAGAGGGTTGTTCAAGAGATAATACAGGTTTTCCTCTATTACCAGAATCTTGTGAGGAAGGAAGAACATAAAGATCCTTTTGATCGATTTATCATATCAGT
>Ga0233431_1003233_pt1 | contig 20169 bp, 18 predicted proteins | sample SI_118_April2016_FD_179867 | JGI IMG/M metagenome (GOLD analysis project Ga0233431, IMG submission 179867) | Seawater microbial communities from Saanich Inlet, British Columbia, Canada - SI_118_April2016_200_MG | ecosystem: Environmental > Aquatic > Marine > Inlet | place: Canada: British... | reverse complement strand
CGAGGTGAACAAGATTAAACAAGTCATCAAATATTTCATGATCGATACGCCTCCTGTGTAAGTCGTCAAAGTAATTCGGACAAGATCGCTTAAAAAATAAGAGACACATCCCCGCGATCCAACTCATAACCACCCACCCAACACACAGCAACTTCAAAGGTGTCCGGCCATTAAATGTCAAAGGGACTGGCCTCTATTTCAGTGGTTGTTTAAGAACCTTTCTGATCAATTTCCCTGGCTTGAAATGGGTCTTTCTTCTCGCAGGAACAAAGATCTCCTCATTTGTATAAGGATTTCTGGCTCGCGGTTTCGCTTTGGTTGGTTTGATCTCAAAGGCGCCAATATTTCGCACTTCTATGCGGATGTTTGATTCATCCCCACTCATCATTTCACGCAGTACTGTAAACATACCATCTACGGCCTCTTCAACCTGAAAGATTTTCAGACCCAATTTCTCGGCGGTCTTACGCTCGGTGATGTCCTGCGCTGTTTCTGCAATGTAAAGCGGTTTATTCTCAACATCACTTATTAATGTTCCCTGGCCACTCAAGTAACGAATAGTTCCGTCAGCTAACCCAATAATGAGAGATTCATTTTCTAAATAACCTATCTGTTTACCGCTCGAATAGATCGCCTAAAAAAGGAGTCAAAATCGTCATATTCCGAGATTTTATCTATGTCAGGAAGCGTGTAATATGTATTCTTGCCAGACCTGGATCTCTCACGGATGTATTTATCGAAATTAACGAGTATATTTAGCTGATTATTCCTTCTAAAGAGTAATTTCGTTATTTCATCAAGATTGTTTGCTATGTAATTAAGATTCGGTCCGCCTGTATTATCCTGAGGACTTTGGTAGTTTAAATCATTTTTTAGAACTTCCATAGCCTTACGTTCCGAGTCATCACAGATATACTCATAAAGTGGATCCTGAGCAATTTCATCGATCTGGTTAAGAATCTTTTGTCGTCTTCGCTCATGTAACGCTTGTTCTTGCTTGATTTGCTGATTCAAATCATCGATATGTTCCTCAAGATCACCCAACACTCTTTCATAATGCGCCCATGCTTTAAATCGTATCGCTTTCTTAGCAAGATCGTATTCAGTATTTATCCGTTTCCATTGAAGTGTCTGTTTACCACTCAATGAAACAGATTTTTCTGCTGCTCCATAAAGTGATTTTAGCTTTGAATATTTGATTGTGTTTTGTTGAATTCTAACCTGGATTCGCTTAATCCGATTTCTTAGGATCTTTGCTTTTCTAATCTTAACAGAGTATAGATCAACCAGAGAAATTAGATTTGCTAACTCGGTTTCGAAGTCGGCCATTAAGCTAATGTATTCATCAGAGTCACTCTTTGAGAGGCATTCTTCACCCGCTTCCAAACATTCGACAAGAGCAATGAGGTCTGCCTTTATCAAATTCAGGTAATTCTCCAAGGGCACTTTTTTTTTGAACCTAATCATGAAATTTGAATACAATTTCAATTCTACGATTTTCAGGTTGCGCAAATTTAGTTTTGACTTTAAGACGTCTTGATCCAAAAGCACTTGGACATAGCAAAGTATCTAAAGCCTGTTGGCTAAACCATTTTTTCGAACGATTAAGATCTAAAATAAGTGAATCAATTAATCTAGCACGATGATAGGATAAATCTATGTTGTCCCTCATCCCTGGCTTTGGGGTACGAAGAGGCACTGCATCTGCATGCCCTTCAATGATAATTCTCTCGATCCTACTCTTAATTTCATTCTCTGCTAACCTGTCATCAAATTCCCTGATAAGTGCAGTCACTAAATTCTGTTCTTCAGCAGGAGATCTAAAAGCGGCCTGCGCAGGAGCAAATGTATTTGGAGTATCTAGGGAGATGGGCTTTGGGACGGTATCTTTTGGCCTGGGCATCACAATAAATGCGGTGAAGACTGTAAACAGAATAATGAATAGCACATCAAGTAATGGCGGCCAAAATGTGTCGAATGGGTCCTGCTTCAATTTTTTCTCTTAAATATTGATTTAAATCTCTGGATAAAGCTGGGGTTGTACTCGAGCTTCTCAAGCCTATTGATATATTTTGTATAAGTCTTAGAAAAATTATCGGAGAGCTGGGTCAGCCGTGATGCATTCGCTTGCAACTCATTTTGAGTCAATCGCGCTTCCGAAGCTACTGCTGAGACTCTATCTGAGGCTTGCTGAATACCATTGAAATCAATATTCAAAGTATTCTGCTGCTGCACAAGCTTCCGCACTGCTGATGCATCATCTCGGAACTCTTTATAAGCAGTTGAATTGCTATCAGAAATGCTACCCAGTTTCTCAGATACACGCTTTAAATCAGCACCAGTACTAGATATGGAGTCTGCTACCGAATTGACTGTTTTGATCGATTCAGAAGCATCTCGAATTTTTTCGGACTCTTTTTTAATCTCTATTTCAACTTTGTGTGCATCCTCGACCAAAGAAGATAGCTCATTAACTACAGTCACTAAACCTTGACTATTTTTATTTAGTAGAGATATGTATTCAGTAACTTGGCCACGATTAGCATCATTGGATTTAGACAAGACGCCAAGAGATTCATTCACATTAGTTAAATTTTCCGTTGATGATTTCAGTGTTGTTGCTAATTCATCATTGTACTCAGAAAATTTTGTTGAAATTGTATTCAATTGGGTGGCATTTTTATCAATAGCCTCATTCGTACCCTTAATTGCATCTTTAACTTCTCTAATAGCTGAATTTTCAAGCTCAAAAACACGTTGAATACCCACCACACTATCCTGAAGAGCTTCGGCGGCTGTAAGTATCCTTTTGTTTTGCTCTACTATATTCTCTTGATTGGTATTTACATTTTTAATCACTTTCTGAGTGGAATCGAATGCTTGAACAAATTTGTGTGTCGCGCCTGAAAGATCAGAAAATGCTGTGCTAGTAATGTCTGCAACATTCCTTAACTCATTGATTGTATTCTGCACCAGATTTGAAATATCTTTCTGAGCACTAACCAGACTGCTCAGGTTATGCTCCGCATTAGCCAGGGGATGTTGAGGTGACACATATTCTATGAGGTATTCTTCCAAACGATCACTGAACTTGCTCACATAACCTTGAAGGATGTTTGCAACTACCATTGTTATTAGACTGAATAGGATTGCTACGAGAGTTGATGTAAGTGCAGTACCAACACTAGGTATCAAATTATTCTGAACAAATGTAATATGGCCCCCTTGCTCAACCCCTCGAAAAGCTAGGAATGTATTTGACAAAGCTGCAAATGTAAAAAACAACCCCGACAAGAGGAAAAACCGTGCGATTCCGAAAGCTCTTAAATGAGAGCGGGGTGTGAACTTATTGATATGTTCAAAGAAGTCTGATCGTTGAAGTGTAGTTAGTCTCTCCTGTAGTGTAACCCAGTGAGAAATGATCTTATCCAACAAAGCGCTCTCTGAAATGATTCCAATCGAGATCGAATAATTCTCTGTAGGTGTCAATTCATCATCATAGTGGCTAGCCCGATTGAGAATTCCCATGCCACTTTTTATTCGTGTAAATGCTCCAAGATTGGGGAGTATCACTAAAAGAAAAAACACCAATCCATCGATTATGAACCACGTTGAGAGTTGATCTGTAAATTTCTTATCACTTATTAACGTATTCAGAAAAGACAGATTCTCCAACACTACCGATAAAATGCCTTCATTCATTTAACAGTATTCGCTTTCTTGAGAATCACTCCATTAGTAAGATCCATGACAACGAATCCCATCATTTGAACTTTATCCATTGGTTCTACATCAGTATCACAAATATGAAATCTTTCATCGAAGTGCTTTGTGATCCCATGCTGCTCACATTTTCCATATTCTGCATGACTGTTTAGATATGGTACGACCATTTCCAAAACTTCCATTGCTGCCGCCTCTGACATATTTGAAGAATGGATATATTTATATGTACACAATCCCAATAAGTACATCAAGGATATTTCATCATTTCTTTCATGCTCAGATTCGACTATTAGTTTGTCATAATAGTCCAGTAGTAACTTCAAAAAGATTAACTCAAGACCAGGTGGGTTTAGAATATCGATCGAATCTCCAAAACTTTTTAGAACCCTTGGCCATCCTTCAGTAATGTTTCTGATAAGCTTCCCCACATACTTATCGAGTAATGCATAGTCTTCTTTGCTTTTCCGCAATGCAGAGGCAAGTTTTTGTTTGTCACCTACCAGTATTTTTCTTTCAGCTATAAGCGCATTATGTTTTGCTGCCAAATCATTAAATTTGGTGCGAAGGTCTTCATAGTTCTGAAAAAGAGCTTTTTGATTCATTGTATATACCTCAATTAGGCACCTTTGTATTGGTTACCGTTTCATATCAAATTCACCCGTATCAAGAAAATAATCCTCACTTGCAATGGTTTGATCTTTTATGTAGATGTATTCATCAACATTAGTAGTATCCAGCGCAATTGTTTCTTTGTCATGGAGAACACTCCCTCTGATATTCTCCTTAGATATTTCAACATCTGAGCTATCCATATCGGATCTTTTAAGCTTTATACTGGGCAAATCATTTGGTTGTGGATATACGTTCTTTTTAAAGCCTATCTTTTTTAGTGTCCCACAATACAGATTATCATCGTTGAGATTTCTGTATATGAGATATAGGTCATTTTGTATTTTCAGAGGCCTTTCGCTTAGATGAGATTGTGGCGTAAGTAAAAGAGACCGCTCTGAAAGCTGCATGTTTGAATTCTTTGCCTGGTGAGCCCCCAAAAAGTTGATCTTTGATAAATCCTTATCGTTTATATAGACGTTACTACCTTCCTGAATCTGCAAATTCTGAGCAATATCTGAGAGTGCCATCCCAACAACTACGGTTGTCTTTGCATCTGAGATCTTCCCGCCTTTGAGATATGGGTACCAGTTTCCAGGAGAATACGCACCAAGCTGGATTATTCTATCTCTAGGCGCAATATAATTATCCTGAATTATCTCCTTAAAAGCATCTATTGTACTGATCTTTCCAGTTAAAAGGACGAAGGAAGGCTTGTGCTTTGAGGCAAATTTAGAATAGCTATCTAGTACTTTCCTGAGTGAAGAAGACTTGATTAAGTTGTTTAGTTCATTCGATGTTGGGACGGAAAATTTTGTTCGCCAAGCCTTTTGAATGTCCCAATCATATTCATTCTTAAGGTCACGTTGAATATCCTTTAACTCCTCATATTCAACCAAAGGTTGAACTAACTCATACAGTGATTCTGCCCTTGATTCGTAGGTTTGTTCTAAGTCAAGATTTTCAAGAAGTTTATGGCATATTGGGCGCAATAGTACGTTCATACACCTTAATCTGATTGGTCGATGACGTTGAGGGCCTTCACCATAGAAGATTTCATTGAAGACAGACTCGGGGACATCTGAATTCTCTTTATATTGGGGCAGTAGATATTCTTCAATGATACGTTTCACTATATCGTCCCCTCCAAGCGATGTACCATCAACATGCAGAATTTCACCCTCTAGCAAGCGATTCTCTTCATACTGTTTCAAATCATACTCTGCTACCATCATGTCAGTAGTTCCACCACCAATATCGATGCTAACGATCCGAAATTTCTTGTTCTTGTTTAAAAACAGAAGATTTCCTCCAAAATCTTCTAGTCTTCCATCGTGCATCCGAAGCTGGCTTTCTAAAAAAACAACTTGTGAAGCACTGGCTTCATCAAGCCCCAATTCAACTTCGATATTCGGAATACGCATAAATCTCGTAAATTTGTCGGCTCCTGCCTGAGCTCTTTCAAGAAGATCTTTTTTCATTTTTCTTGTCCAACCACTTGGATAGGTTAGGACTAAACGTTTGATTCTTCTTCGCCTGTGTGTTTCATTGTTAATTCTATGTTTATGGCTATTCATCTGCGAAAAAGCCTGCGTCAGGACCTCCAAGATGAAAAATGTGGTCATAGTGCTCCGTGAATGTTGTGGGGTTGGAGGACGTTCAATTTCATATTCATCAAACAGTTCCAATATTTTCCCGTTTATGGTAGCACGACGGCCATTGCTAAAATGCCAAGGGTTGTCACCTCTTTTTGATTTATCCCACAAATATCTTTTGGGAGCACTCATTCCAGTTGATTTATCATCAGAAGATGATCTGTTCCCATAAAAGGAAGCCTCCTTGCCCACGCATACTACAGAAGGCCATCTAAAAGAGTGACTACTCTCCTGTACACCCTGGTGTTGGAAAATTGATTCTCTAAATTCTATTCTTGAATCAAATATATACTCTTCAGACTCCTCTCCTGGTGAAAAGGAACGATTTAAAATTGTATTGTAGTCTACTATTTCAATTGGGTACACAACATCCTTCAGGCGTATTCCCGTCGAGTTCCCTTCTACAAACAGACAGGTGCTTCGGCTATTTCCAAAATCGAGGTAAAGATTCACCTCCATATCGTCGACTGCAATCGGCCTATGGTAATTGATTTGGCCAACTATGTGTTTCCGTGCTTCCTCCCTTTCACGAAAACGGATAAAATCACTACTCTGGGCGGATAGTCCATTTAGAATTAGTTTTAAAAACTCCTTATATGTAAACCATGGATCCTCATCTTTCCATTCATCCTTAAATGTATTTTCATTCTCAATCATTTTTCGTTCATGAATAGAGTTGAGCCTCTCACGGAAATATTCATCATCCTCAGGAATGAGATAAGCAATATTTTGGGAACTAAAAGTATGTCCAACGTCAAGATTTTCATCTAGCTGACCATATTCTCTATCTCCAGTAGTTGTATCAAATGCTAATAATGGGGAAAATGCATCAACTTTCGACCCGCTTGATCTTCGTGACACCTCCACCATCCCGAGGCGCCAATATATTCTCGCGTAATCCATCGGTCTTGCGTTGAAAGAAATTGGCGTCCATTCCCTTTTAATAAGATGTATCAGGTATTCAACATTGAAATTGACACCTGACATTGCTTGTAGTTTTTCAGTTAGAACATCATAATGCAATTGCACAAACTGCACGCCTGTATTTGGGAAAAGTGTAATCATTCTATTCTCTCAATCTGCTTGAATTATTTCATTTAACTTGAGCACCGTCGGTTTTAACGCTTCAGTATCTAGCTCATTCTCATCGTCGAGAGCTAAATCAAAAATCTTATTGATATTATCCTTCCATAAATCATAGTGGGCGTCTGCGGGGTAATACTCCTCAAGCGAATCATTTACACTTACATCTTCAAATTCGAATTCACTGACCCAAAGATTATAGAATAGTCCACTGATGTGCCATTGAAGTGACTTTGCCAAATCAGCTGGATTGTTATCAAGCATTAGCCTATTGAGAGCTATGTAATTTTGAATTGATTCAGCGCCATCATGCCTGGCATAATTCAGTAGACGCATTGCAAACTTTTTAAAAGTCGGCATATCAACGTCCTGCAAAGGATTCCCAGTATTCTCCAATCGAGATTGTATATTTTCTTCAACTTGATCTAATACTTTTGTAACTATTCTATTGTACTTACTTCCATTCGATCGCCTTTGGCGCGGGCCATCCTGAATAACTTCAAAGACGGACGCATCAATACTGGGAATCCAAAGGATCACCTCATCCATTAGTTTCTCAAAATCACTGGGATGATCATATAGCGATGATAATAAGCTTCTTAATTCAGCCTGGGCTTGCTCCTTTGCAGCTTGCTCATCTTCTTCAGGTATTAAGTTTGAAAACTCACCATAGATAGCCTTAAGGCTAGCGATGAACTCCTTCTTGAGCCCAGCAATATATGTCAAATGTCTATCTTCAAATTTTTCAAGTAGCGACCCGTGAAGATGTTCGATCCCGCCGTCATCGGCCACCAATGACCGCCAATTTTCCTCCTTAGAATAAACATACTTGTCTACATAATGGTTCTCAAAGTATGATCCTTCATATTCAGAAATGTTGGAGTCCTTGTCATAGTTTGGTGCATTCGGATTGAGGATTAGAAAAACATTCCTGTATGCATCTTTCTTTCTCCTGCTTTCTAACACATCACTAAAATGTTGCTCAAAATGTGTAGTGAACCTTGTGTCCCAGCGTTCAGCTGCAAGCTCACGGTCTGCAGGGGTCGACAGTAAGATATCTGTCTTTGTCATTACTGTAATAAGAGAGTCGGCGCCTTTTTCATCGTTCCACGCAGGATTTTGATGCACATAATTAGAAATTAGCTTTGATACATGTGTAGGGTTTTGTTCACCCTCTTGAATGCAAAGTAGTACACTACTTAGATCTCGGCTTTCGAGATGAAGCGTGAAAAGCTGTTTCAGTTTTCCAATTTTTATTACTTCAATTAAGTAGCGCGCTTCATGGTCTAATGCTTCCTGAGGAGTAAAATGTGTTTCTTTGTCTCCAATAGGCTTTACTCCTGGAAAATCAATACCATCAAAATTCGCAAGAAGAGGGCTGCATTCTCCAACAATATTTAATGCGACTTCTTTTGCCAAAATTTGTAAAAGGGATAAATCATGTCCTTCTGAATTTCGTGAAAAAACAATACTATTGCTCCCATCTACATGTTGCGGGACTCCCTCTATAAATACGCGATTTTCCTGTGCCTCCGTAAATTTATACTGGTTCAGATATCCTGCATCTAGCATACTACTGAGAATATCGACGCTTAGATAAGCGACTGAGGGCTCGCCCCAATTGACTAATAAATTCACTAATTGCTTGTAGAGATTCGAATTGGGTTCGTAATCATACCACAAGAGCCTTGCTGCACTTAGGACAGCATTGATTGAAATGGTGTTTGTCTTGTTCATAGAGGCATAGGCCTTCTTGGCATAGCCAGTAGTATGCATCTGATTTAGTTCTTGGAGGCGCTCTATTATTTTGTAATAATTATCCTTAAAATCATCGGAATAGAAAGAAGAGAGTGTATTTCCCCTATTTGCCTGAACATTTTCAACCAATTTTTCTAATTCAACTTCATCCTGAAGTGTACTCCCCGATTCATTCATTTTCAGGTAATACCCTTCGTAAATACATCGCAACAATTCACCAGGCGTCAATAATTCGATATAGAATTTATCACCGTCGAATTTATTGACACAATCCGTTGTAAATCGAGTTACAACCGCAGTTGCCTCAGATTGCTTGTTTGGATTCAGCTTTTCTAGGAAATTGTATCCTTCTGTATCATCATGGTGTGATACCAACAGCTGGTCTGATGTTCCCGATAAAAGGCTACCTACTAAGAAACTTTTTCCAACTTGAGATTCACCAAAGAATCCAATGCATGGCTTGCGATCTGACGCTTGGCCGATCTTTTTCAAAACAAATTTTGTACGGTCAATTACACTGGAGAACCCTGGATATACATCATTATCCAATGTCCATTGCTCAAGTAGGCTAATTTGCTCTAGCGAATTCTTAATTTCTTTACTCAAATCGATCATATTTCAACACCCTCTTTACTTGGTGGTAATTCACCATCTTCAGAATTATATGATTCATAGTCTAATACGTATTTTTTTCCAGTTTGCTTGTCAAAGAGATAATAAACTATTCCCTCCTCCAATTCGTACTTGTATATCTCACCTACCAATAGTGGAGCTTCAGCATTTCCCGAAAGATCGAGATCATTTCCTTCCTTAGGTGATAAGCCACCATAATTCTTTTGGTTTTGGGGATCTAATTCTCTAGGAGAGTTAAAACCACTCGGTCCCTGTCTCCCTAGGTTCTCGGGTCTTCCATTTTCACCAGCTGCGCCTCTATTCTGATCTCTTGGTGACGAATCTTGCTTCCCCTTGCGATTCGAGTCATTAATTTTTTGATCATTTTGAGTGTCCTCATTCGGACTCATTCCATTATCAGGATCATTTTTAGGGTCAGAGCTACCCTGGGATGCGCTTGGATTTTTATCAGAAGATTGACCATCTAATGGTGGGCTGGAAACATTGTTTTCGTTTTTACCCTCCTTGGTTTTATCAAAAGGATCTTTCTTCCCCGATTTGGCATCTCCTTTTGAACCTATATCTTTATTAACACCATTTTGTAGATATTCTTCATTCTGATTTTCTGTAATACTAGCCCTCTTATCAACTGGTGTTTCAGCGATATGGACAGGCGATAACCACCACCAGAAGAAATAGATCAAAACTAATACCAATAATATGATCAACAGCCATTTTAGCCACGAAGGATAGGGATTGTCCCGCCCTGATAAATCATCACCTTCCAGTTCTTCAGTTGCTGGATTGTAGGGTGGAACTGGTGGGATATAACCGTTCTGATGATCCTCCAGGGGGTCATGAATATCTGCATCATTTGGTATAACTATGTTAGGATCATTTTGTTTACTATAATCAACCTGATCTGGACTATGCCAAGTATCTGTTCCATTTTCCACAGGGTCTTCTTTGTCGAGTACTTTGGGTGCTGCTATTACAAGCACATATTTTGGGTCGGAATGCATTCCCCAATTAACTAAAAACCACGAATCGTCACTAACAAAAAACCTAAGGTGTTCCTCCCCATCCTCAAGTGCTTTGACAAAGTAAGCGAATATTTTGTACTTCTCACTTCCCGTTGATAGTTTCTCCATCTCTGAGTGAGTAGACTGTTTAGCCGAATTAAATTCTGATTTCACACTGACAGAGAGGTCTCTATAATCGAATTCTGTAAAGTCTTCCCCTGTGCATTTCCAATCTAACTTCTCAAAATTAGCCCAATCCTGAGTTGATGGGACTGGCTCAGCAAGATGCTTTCCAAAGGCTCGATTCAATATCGCATAGTAGCATTGTAACGGTGTTTCTGGATTTTGATCTACTAATATTGGATAAGATGATCCCTCTTTGTGCCAGGTTTTTACTGTAAGAGCCATTGTTATTTCCTCCAGCTATTTGGATACCGATCCAGTACACCATTCTTTACTACCATAATTCCCTTTGCAGTGCTTTGGAAATTTTAAGGCTATTCAGCCATCAGATATTTAATTTCTTTACATTGAAGATTTATTTCAATTCAATATAACAATATCTTGAGGTGTTCCTCCGGCTAATTATTCTAGCAACCATTTCCCGCCTGAGGGTTCTCATTCGTCACCGCCAATATTCATGTTAGTTGAGCTAGAACACATTTCAACTCCAGCCCTTTTTAGTAGCTTTTCGTATAAGTTATGAAAGTCCTTTTGGATATTGATGAGTGTATCGTCTGAATCTGTTTTCTGAGAGATTAACACATCCAGTTCACCAAGCTTCCTAGACACAAAAAGCAACGTTGGGAGGGCAGAATCCCTATCGTTCTGGGCCGAAATATTCCTGATTTCATTCAGGCGTTCACTTGGTGCTCCCATCTCAGTATCTCCAGTAGCATCTTTCATCTATTGATGTTGCCAGCAGTATCGACTTCCCGATTTAGCCTGGCGCTTGCATTGTGTTCCTTTTTGGGTTGTTGCTTGACATCTCCCATCTGAAGAAATCGTGCGTTTCGTCGGAGCAGATACTGAGGATGTTGGTTTGTGCTGGTAACAATATGCATCTTCTGCTTTAATGGCTCGCATGCACTTTTTCCCAGCTTTGGTGGTGCCAGCACATGTTTTACTTGTTTTCCGTGATGACGATAAATCCTTTACATTCCAGTCAGTATAGCTGAAATTTGATTCAAGGTGACTCTCAACTTCATAAGGCAGAAGGGCAAAGAAATCCAAGCCCGTTCTTTCCTCAACAGCATCAACAGATGTCGCATAGAATGAAAGAGAACTAGTGCTTGCCTTGTTAGGAAGAATGAAACCAATAGCTTTCATGCTCGGTTCGCGATAATCTAGGATAACCTTATAATAGTAGCCTGGTATAGTGACCTTATTAGAACCAATGCTTCCTCTTGACTGAGAAAATATTGGACCAGTGACTACATATACAGCTCCAGACCCCAGAGCCATCTTACGAACAACTTCTTCCAGGTTCTTCCAAATACCTCTATTAAAGCCTGCAACCTGAGGACTCATATTGCTCATAAAGAAGGACTCAGACATATATGTGCCGTTGAGCTTCATATCTGCTGCTGGAGCCAAATGCCCTCTATCATAACCTGAACCGCGATAATCAGATAATGTTGCAGATCCTGTTGATACACTGGGATCCGGACGAAAATTATCTTTGCGCTTAACGTTTCCTGCAACCTCAGCACTCGTTAGCTCATATGCCACCCAACGAGCTTGCTCATTGGCTTCAGAATATCCCAAAGTATATGCTGCGTGTCTAACGACCTCATCGTTAAATCGGCTTTCTGGAATCTCAAGTCCTGTCTGTCCCCAGCAAATTGTGAATAGCCAGGTAAAAAATAATAATACCTTTGCAAGCTTAGGCATCTTCTCTCCCTTTAAAGAACCAATCGGCCACAAACGCTGTAAAGGTTCCGAATAACCCTATTCCTCCAATCATCAGTAGTCCTGCTACAATCCGCCCTCCTAAAGTGACCGGATAAAAGTCACCATACCCTACGGTTGTAACAGTCACGAATGCCCACCAAAGTGCATCGCCTGCTGTAGTGATATTACTGTCTGGTGTGGTTTCTAGGTTTAGAATGGTGATGGAGGCAAAGATAATCAACAGAACTGTTGCGAGTATAACAGTCGACAAGGCTCCCTTGGAACGATTTTTCATCAGGACAGCAAAAATTTTCTTGCTACTACGTAATACTCTAAGAATTCTGACGACCCTGATAACTCTTACGAATCTACCAAATCTCAGGATTGGAATATTTGGGATGGAGGAGACTAAATCAATCCAACCCCACTTCAAATACTCAAGTGTTTTTGGCGCAGACCACAATCGATAGAAAAACTCGCTAATAAAAAACACACATATCCCATTGTCTATGTAGTTGAGGAGAATCGCTGTTTCAGACGGAATTGGGAATGCCATCTCTATGATGAGCGCAATTAAAACATATACGGCAAGAACTAGGGTCACTAACCCGAGGATGTCTATGGAGTTTTCAGCTTTAGAAATGATTTACCCCCAAACTCATAAATGATAATAGTCAGTGAATGTAAAGTTAATGAAATTTAAGGCAAGATTTGATGCGTGACGGTTTTGACCTGATCCGATAATCAAAAAAACCACGATCTCTGAAATTATAGCTGCCAGTTATTAGATTTTCACTATTCAATTAATTTGGCTTTTCGTAGAGCGGGATACCATCCTAGTCTCAGACTAATAGTTCCGGCTGACATTTTCGCATTCGCTGTAAACTCAATTTGAGTCGGTACTTTATTTAATTTCTTTGCAACTCGTTTCAATTCATCGATTAAATCTTGATCAGTGTAACGCCGTTCACCTAGCTCCACAAATCGGCGATGTGGCAGATCTTTAAACGTTCGTCTATACTTTTTAGGATTAAATATAGCTACTTCTAGCTCTTCAGGTTTCCTAATCACATTGAACTCATATCCTGAATTCTTTAAGTATGACATTTTTTCAGAATGAGAAGAACCCTTTCTAGCACCACCGAGACCATCTACTTCAAGGTAGATATCCTTTCCTCCTAGGAGTATCACGAGGAAATCACATCGCCATGCTCTATCATCAGACAGGGGAACTTGACTTAGATAATCCTTAATTAATCCTTCCGATTTCATTTTCAGTAAGGCATCAGCAACGGAGGCTTCTAATCGAGATGGGTAGGTCTTACCATCCTGTCCTAGGGTGACAGAACCCCAGGATTCACCTCGAACCTCTGAATAATTTATCCCAGCAGCAAGTATTGCTATCTCCCATTCAGACTCTGATTCAGTTTGGAATGAAGGTTCACGCCTCGCCGCATTAAAAATATCTGCATGATTGTCTCTGACATAGCTTGCAGAAATGTCAGCTCCGGTTTCATAGAGATGTTTTATTTCGGTTATAATTTCTGATTTAGACCAACTCTTCCGATCAGAATATAGATTTACAGCCTCGTAGGTTATTCCTGCAGCTTCGATTGCTTCTCTCCAACTCCCAAACAACGCGCAAGCTCGATTATGCAGAAGACCATTCGTTTTCTGGATATAATCAGAGTTCATTTGTTCACCATTGGATTGATACAAATGTATATCCTCCAACACTCGCACTTTAGTCCATTTTATGCGACTTTTTCCGCTTCTCTGGTTCCGCAGACTAATTGGGCATTTAGGCAGATCCAGCTTGGAAACGATCCTATTGATGGCACTAACGGAAGTGCCATACTTTGAGGCAATTTCCTTCATCGAAAGTTTGAAGGGATAGTTTTCACTAATAAAATCCATGTCTTTGTCTTGCCAAACATAGTTCATGTCAGCTTGCCGTCTGCATTCTTTACTACAGTATTTTACTTTATGAACGCGACTAGGTTTAACTATAACAGGTGTTCCGCATATTTCGCAGTTCACAGTTCTGCAGCTTTTACACCATGTGGTGTTGAGTGAAACAGTGGAGTAAGAATCGCCACATTTCTCACAAACCTTAGTGATTGCTTTCATCTAGTATAGCTACCGCTCACTACCATAACAATGTCGTTGTTAAGCTTTATACTTCCGACCCCTCTTCTCAGCCTCACCAATCACCTGCAAATCCTCAGGACCATACCCATGTTCCAGCCACATCCAGTCATCACCTGAGTAGTCGAGGATTCTGTGGAGAGTGAGTTCATCGAGCTTTAGTTCACCGGTTGCGTATGCTTCAAACATTGGCACCTCTACCTGGGCAATCTCTGCGAGCCGTTCAATCGTGATATCCTTATCCTGGCATATCTTGTTTAGTCTGTCAAGGAAGCCGGGTGCTGGGTATTGTTTAGTCATCATCTTTACTTGAATCGACCTACGATGAATACGACAAATCCGAGAACAAACAGTATCCCACTGGGTTGAAAATTTCCAAACAGAGCTACTATGATCCCGAGGATAATCAGTACAGTACCCATACCTTCCCATTTGGCACCTTCTCTTTTTACCTGGGTAGGTGGCTTAGAACTCTCAGCAGGATTTGGAGCTTGTTTAATTGGGGCACCACAATTTGGGCATGCAGCTGCTTTATCAGAGACCTCTTTACCACATTCTGAACAACTAATTAGAGACATAATACTAATTCCTTAAAATAATTCATACAAATACGCGAGCTTGACCCGGTCCTGATTATGCTGTTCGACACCATCTTCCCAATATCCCAAAAAGTCACTTTTTCCACTTGTTTCCATATAGATCAAGGACAAAGTTGCTTACGGAAAAATCTTTCAGCCCATTTGGTCTAAATTCAGCAACACCGTATGCGATGTCATCTGATGGCATTCCCTCCAAATAGAGAAATACAGTAAATTCTTTCCAGGACGTGTTGCCGTTCTTCCATATAGCTTTTGCAACATCTTTCATTTCTTTTTCAGAGGGGACTTTGTCGACCTGCAGTATAACTCGCTTAGTCATTCTTGGTGTGCCCGCATAACTCACGTTCTCCCCCCCGACAATTTTGAAGGGTAGGACTGCCTCACTATCGTGAAGCTTTGACGATGGCACATACCCAATTGCCATTGATTCAGACAAAGTCGTGTCACCTTCAGCAAAAATGGCGTACCAGTCAGATTTAAAGGAGAACGCCTTTACCCTCTGGTTTCGTTCTAATCGAGACAGGATTTTTGATGATTTATCTTGGGATGAGTATATATCAATTTCTGAATGAGGATATTTAATAGCGCCCCATTTATTGGTAGGAGTACCAGATAAAACTACGTCCGCATCAACCCAACCCACGACTCGGATACTGTCTTTAGCAAGAACATTAACTTTTTGCCAGCCATCGTATGGCTCAGTGGCAGATGAGAGGGTCTGGACTTTAGTATTAAGTCTAATTTTTACCTGTTGATTTTCCGGACCTGGTGGTTCTTGGGTATTATGTACTGTAAAATTGTTAATTATCCTAATCTCACCAACTCCAGCATACTCCTTTGGGGGTGAGCAACAATTGATGGTCAATAGTAATAGAATAACCGCAGGCATATAATTCTTCATTTTTACTCCCTATTAATAAATTATCAAATACCGCATATCGTCAGAAAGACCGAGAGGAATATCAACGGGCCTTAATTTTGCATTTTGAAGTTTTGACAATGATTGCCCCCAATCTGCCTGAAAAAAGGATTCGAGTTTAGTACTTCAATACTGAGACTAAGTGCTACTTTGTCATTCCCAGATTCCATATTGTCCCCCATATGCACCCATATCATTTCTAGAACCATCTAGGTCATTGTAGCGAGAATCAGGGTTTCCAGTGTTGTGTGCAGGACTAGAATCATTAATTGAAAAATCGTTTTCATCCAGAAATAATGGGTTAACTGAGATATTCCCCCCCAAATAATTAACATCTGAGTCGGATAAATCATAGTCAGAATATGACATTTCAATAAACACGCCACCGTACCGATTCGAGAAAGGATCTGAATTAGATTCCCAAAAAATACAATTCATAAATCTTAATGAATAGGAATTGCTTCCATGGTCATTACACTGTAAAAGTGAGCCTGTATCGTAGTCGCCAATCAAGTCATTGTTGAAAAACACACAATTCTCCAGTGAAATGTCGGTTGTATTATAGATATACAGAGCCCCACCTTCATGTTGTGCCTGATTATTACTGAATATGCAGTTTCTTACAATTGGTTCACCATAATAAAGGCATAAAGCACCACCATACCAGTTTCCACAATATTCTCCATTGGGAGAGATTCCAGCTACATTGTTGATAAATTTATTATTTACTATGACTGGGGACGATTCGTAGGAGTAAAGTCCTCCTCCTCCTCCACAACTATTATAGTTATCCTTAAAAATATTATTTTTAATAAGAATATTCGCGTTCCTTTTTAAGCTAATCCCACCACCATCACGAGACCAAGAAATATCAGGAGAGCTTTCAAAACTGACATAGCCCGCATTTTGAATTGTAAAGCCCTCGATTGAGTTGGTTGTATCTAATTCAGAATGCGAACCGTTGACAGTTATTACAGTGCCATTTCTAGACCCATCCAGTATTGTATTATTAGGACCGTTTAGACTCCGGAGCTTAACGTTCGGTTTTTCAGAGAAAAGAAGGTTTTCATAATAGGTACCGTCCGAGACTTGCACAATATCAGTTGGCTCAGCTGCGTTAAGAGCTGATTGGATAGTTGGGAAATTCGTTGATGGTACAGACAGAATAGCTGGGCTAATATGGACAGATTTTGAATATTCTGGACCATCACTGAAGTTATTTCTGGAATCATATTGACGAATAAAATAGGAATACGTAGCAAATTCTATTGCGTTATCATCAAGAAATGTTGTAGATAATTGATCGGTTGTCGAGTATAGAAGTTCAAGATTTGATGAATCACTCCTGCGGTATAACTCATACTTTAGGAAATCATTTTCGTGACTCTCAGCCCAATTTATCAAAAGAGTATAATCGGGATTTACTGTAACCTCCAAAATAGTAATATCTTCAACTCCTTTAGTATTAAAATATCGAACATTGCTTTCACTATTGAGCAAAGCACTGTCTTGAACTACAATTCGGTACACAAAGTGGTTAGATAAGGTAACCATTGTATCTATATAGGTTGTATCCACTCTTTCTTGGACTTGCAACACATCAGTCCAATTATTTACACAATTGGGATCGAAATAATATTCAGGCCACTCATTCCATGAAATACAAGAATAGAAATCTTCTGATGAAATCGAATCTGCTTTCTGAATAATATATTGTTCAAAGTCTAGATCTTTGGACGTTTCCCAAACAATTTCCACAGAATATTTATTGACGACTGATTGAATTAATAATTGTACAGGATCAGGACTTCGACCATCGTTGTTGACAGTTACGGTAATCGAAGGTGAAATGGCCTCATTTTCAGAATCATCAAAGGCTCTGCATTGTAATGTTCTAAAGGCACCATCTTCAATAGCTGTGGTATTCCAAAAAAAAGTATAGGGAGGGCTCTTGACATCGCCAAGTAGATTTGCACCAACATAGAACTCGACTCTATCAATAGTTTCATTGTCTGTTGCATCAACCCTAATCGGCACAATTTCGTATACTATACTCCCATCTACTGGTTCAATCAGGTTAATTGTAGGCGGAGTTGTATCGTTCACCTCACAACTACTCATTAGGCAGATAATTGTGAGTAAAATTAAGAATAAGAACAGTGTAAAAAATCTCATTTTGTTGCTCCAAAGATTATTCCTATTTCATATTATTGATATTCGCGTAGGTGTTAAGCTTGAGCCACTCACTTGGAAGCACTTCTTCTTCTGTTGAAAGACTAGCAAAGCCCAATACAGTAAACAGTGTGATAATAAACGACTTTTGCTCTGCCCCTGACTATTGGTTTCTTTTGTCACTTTTGAAGCAACCTTTTTTAACATTTGGCACATAATGTTCCGACGAAGAGGAAACTGCCTTTTCAGACTAATCAATCTGTATATCGAATTGCTAGGATTTTAATTTTCATGGTATAGCCCCCGGGTATTGTTAATGGACTGCCATCAAAATTTGTTACTTGTTGTGGAGCTTGATATCTCTCTTGATTGTCTGCAATGTATAGAGCATTGGCACCTACCTCTTTGGCTTTATTCCGAGCTGTTTCCATTATCTGAGTCTCAGTATTGTAGATGCTCCCCGTCGCATTAATGATAGCTATTATCTCGTAAGGACGAGTTGGTTCTGTGAGCAATAATTCAACGTTTGTGGTTGGAGGATATGATTTACTTGGATCTAGGAGTACAACTCCTGCAGTTGTGCAAGAGAGAACTAATAGAGATAAAAATGCTAATACCGACATTCTCATATGTTGACCTTCCTTCCAGTAATTTTTAAATGTATCTAACGCAAAAGGCTAAAGCTACTTTTCTAGAGAGCATCGTTTGTAAGTTAATTATATCTGTCCCCATCATTTTCAAACTCCACACCTTTCGTTTGAGTCAGCTCTAAGCAGCTTGTATAGTTTCATGGTATATCACTATCCATTATTTTCAATCTTGCCAGCTAGTAAGTATTCCATCTTCGAAGTAGAGATATTTTCTTGTTTTGGCACCATATACCCATTGCTCATGTGTGCCAAATGAGTACACAGTACGATTTATATCATCCGGTCTCCCTAGGCTTTCCTGTGCCATATCGGATGTCATTCCAATCCATATCTGACGACTCATAATTTTCGTTGCAATGTTGTTGCCCCATTCCTGCTCAAGTACTTTTCGTTTTTTTCTGTCTGATTCTTCTCTTTTAACCCGTCTTTGTTCAGCATCCCTGTTATCCTTCAGCTCGAGCTCTCTTTGTCTTGTTCTCCACTCAGTTTCTTTTTGTTTCTTGCGCTCCTCTTTAGCCAATTTCTGGATGATGCCAATTTCATCAGGTAGTTTCTCAAAATATGTAGTATTTAAATACCCTAGTTCTCCGTTGAATTTTCCCAGAAGAAAATCACTGTTTGGATCAACTGATATTTCAACCACAGTACCCCTTGGAATTACGGCGAGAGCTTTCGCAAAAGGGGAAGGTTCGCTTTTCAGCCTCGCTTCCATCTTAAGTTTAGCTTTATAATACTTCACTCCGCTCATCTCTTGATCTGAAAGCATTCTGTCGCGTTCCGCCAATTGTAGTTGCTCACGATACCCTTTGAGCAGTTGATCGATACTATTTCGGATATTTGATAAACTGTCAATTTTGTGAAGGAGGGCCTTCTCATCAACCTGTGCATTCACATTAGAAATACAGAAGAATACGACTGTTAAGATACGTACTGCACTCATCTATCATCTCCTAATAAATTTTGAATCATTCTAACATTTTGCGCTTGAGCTGCTTCCTGAGGAAGACCCGCTTGGTAAGATCAATGTATCCATCCACATCAATTTCGATCACCTCGTCTTTGCATGTGAGTCCGCTCAATACTTATGTTAGGGTGATCCTTTTAAAACACTAATCACGTCCTTCAGCAATGCAATTTTATCATCCCCAAGCTTGAGTAATAGAAAACCTACCAAGATCATCTCCACGAGTTTGAATATTTTTCCTGCGATATGGTTTTCTACAACAGAGACATTGAACCCTGAAATCGACACAAGGATAAAAGGAATCCTAATTACAAATACTAAGACTGAGTAAAGCCAATAGAGTGGGTTAAATATATTGA
>Ga0233431_1003232_pt1 | contig 20182 bp, 19 predicted proteins | sample SI_118_April2016_FD_179867 | JGI IMG/M metagenome (GOLD analysis project Ga0233431, IMG submission 179867) | Seawater microbial communities from Saanich Inlet, British Columbia, Canada - SI_118_April2016_200_MG | ecosystem: Environmental > Aquatic > Marine > Inlet | place: Canada: British... | reverse complement strand
AGTACCGATTTCTAAAACTATCAATCCACTTGTTTTCCAAATTAATTATCCCACACTCCTTTAATTGCTTAAGATTATGTTGAACACTTGAATGGCTCTCATTTAATATTCTAGCAATCTCTCTTACAGTATAATGGTTAGATGGACCTTCATAAAACAATTTTAACAGTTTTTCTTTGAGTACAATCTTATTGGACGCTTGTCTAACTCCCTTATACAGTAGTGCAACCATATTATATACACACACCCAAAAATTGCTGTAGTTTAGTTATTTTTTTCATTTTATTTATCAAACAATTTTCCCCCTAATTCCTTTATTCTGCTCTTTACACCAGTTTATTTTATCTGAACCCATTTTTATAATCCTACTGAATCACAGTATTGTAATCCACCTGATTTAATATCTTGAACAATAGTGGTAACGAAACCGATCATTCCAGAAACCCAATCAATAAGTTCCCATCCAAATTTAACATAAGCACATCCTGAAGATCCCGCAGAGGAAGTGAAACACAATATTGTACACGTCACATAAGTTGCTGTATGAGCTACAGCAATTGGATCTCGAACTGCATTTTGAAGTACTCCAACAACTTTATCGTAAAACTGTGAGAAAGGTAAGATGTACCATAACTCTCCAATGAAATATTTACACAGTAATAATCCATGTAATTCGTTGCAAGCACCAACCGTAGTTAAGCCCGCAGCCACTTCGTTCTCTAGACACATTACTTTACGACATTTAATTTGCCTTAATTTGTCCATGTTATGAATAATTCCAGGTAAACAGGCCCCAGCATAAGATAAGTAAATGTTATCTCGTACACTTCTAGCTGGCTTGTAAGGACAACCACCTTGTTTGGTATCACCAACTTCAGATGTACAACCCCCTGGTCCTTTCAATACTTCAATATCTAGTAACTGATTATAATATTTTGGTAGCATTCCCAAATATTCATCATACCATCTCATCCAAGACACTTTTGTTGGTCGACAACTTAATATCCCAATTGGAATACTCAACATTTGTGCAGAGTTTTTAGTTGTCTCGGCCGCAGCACTAAATCCAAAACAACCGGCAACACCAACATCTTTAACAACAGTCTTATACAGACCTTCTATGCTACCCTTGGCTCCTTCAATCAATCCCCAGATTGTAGCAATTTGATTAGCTAACTGGGCAATGTAATATACCCATTTCATAACTTTTTCTAATTTACCGATTACTCCATAAAATCCAGTACTTGCTTCATCTCTTGCTCTTTTGATTTCTTTAGCTAGATTTTCATCTTGTGCACCCAAGTCAGTAAAACCAAAAGGTACCATAACAGTTACATCTTGTAATTCTCCAGTCCCAATAGAAATGTCTCCAACTTTTGAGAAAATTTGTAATTTACATAAAAATTCAACTTCTTTCTTTTCAAAATCATCTTTCTCAACTTCAGCTAAATTAAACATTTCTCTGCCGTCAAAAGGTTGGAACTCTAAAACAAGTTCTGGAGAAGGACTAGGATCACCTTGATGATTAATACCGCCATAAATTAATGCCCTACTTACTGTGGGAGATGTTGGCCCAGAAGAAGTTTCTATATCTGTATCTGCAGCCATCCCAGTAGCTACTGCCACTCCAGTTGCTACAGCAGCAGTATCAGAAGCCGTACCTTCGGGATCGGAAGTTGTATCTTCAACAACAGGATCTGGTTCTGCAGTTAAAGCAGAAGTTTTTACAGCATAATCTGGATCTTGATCGGCAGCTGCAACACAACCAAGAACTTTAATATCAATAGCCCTTACTTTACTCTTTAATGAAGATAACTTGATTTTAAAAGGCATTCTAGCATAAATTAAAGGAGTTGTATCTAAATCAACAAATGCTGCCTTTCCACCAAGAGGAACAACTTTGCTAACTTCCCAATAGTCCGGATCATTTTCGTTTGCTAATCCTAATAAATCAAATCGTAGTTTTACAGAACCATCAGAGGAAACTGTAAATTTTTCAACATTCTTAACTTTCTTAGCAGCTTCTACTTTATCTTTATCTAACCATAAAGAAGCATCGTTACCAGCAGTGTCTTGTACTCTTAACTCTAATTCAAGATTCTCTTCTGGACCACTCATGATTTTTTCTGTATAAAGATCGCAAACCCATTTAGCATCTTCAGCTTCACCTAACTTTTCACAGTCATCTTGAGTAAAAACTTGCCATCCTGGTTCGTTCATATAAATAGTAGCAGGAAATGTTGTTTCTGCATCAGGAACAATACCATTAAGATTCGCTAGAACAATTAATCCAGAACTTTCTACTGCTTGTAATTTAATATTTATTTGATCGTTACTTTCAAAATAATCTTTTTCCCCACCATAAATACCTAACTTCTTAACATCTGGACCACGAATGTCAATTCTTAATTCTACTGGATCAGCTTCTCCATCATTACCTACATTATCTTCAAAGTCAGATAAAGTAATAATTGCAGACCCAGCACTTTCAAATTCACCATCAGCTTCCCAGAAACATTTTGCCCCGTAAGAAGTTTCATTACAAGATTTAGGTTTTATAGGATTACTAACACCTAATGCTCCAAGATTAGCTCTAATCCCTTTTGTTCCCGTAACAATATTATCATAATCAAACTCAAGTATTCCTGCACCCTCTTCATTAACTTCTAAAATGATCGTTTGCTTGCCACTACCAATATAACTGATACTATCATAAACTCTCTCACTTCCAAAGAACCTAACAGTTGGTCCTTTTGTATCTGAAGTGAAGCTTGCAGACAAAGTAGTCTCTGCAGTATTTCCAAATTCATCCTTGGCAATAACCTTTACTGAAATTGGACTTTCTGGACTTACTTCAATATCGTTCCAAGTACAATGATATAATCCCTTAGTCTCGATATCATCAACACAATTCTGTTTATTCTCCTCGCCACTTAAATCTGCTTGGTCAGAATAAGCTTTAACTGAAGATAATCTGTTATCTTCAAAAATATCTACTGTAATATCAGTTGGATGATTAAATGGACCAATAAACTTACCAAAGTCAACCAATTCTAAATTAGAAATCTCTGGCAAGACAAAGTCTCCAGGAAATGTAAATGCTGGACTTGTTTGTGAATGCCCTAAATGGTCTTCTGCTCGAACTTTAATTCTTTTCAAACCTTCACCAGAGAATAAATTACCAGATAGTTTTCCACCAGTGCCGCTATCAGAAGCATAAACAAATTCTCCTAAACCAATTTCGTAAGGACCAAGAGTTTTTAGAACTATATTAGTATCTGCATCAATAACTTCAATAATCTTAATTCCAATAGCTGGCTTGCCATTAAACTTATCTTTAACAATAAAGTTAGCATCAACATTACCATCTTCAATGTTTTGTTCAAAACTCATCTCTGTTACAGTTGGAGCGGACCCGTCTGCTTGAATAAGTGCAGCATTAGACTTTTCGTCAGGATAACCTAATGCATCTAAGAATTTGTAAACAACAAGGAAATCATAATTTTTTTCTTTAACACCATCTGTTAATGGACTAATATATTCACACGCCGTTCCTAAAGTAGAATCTGAACAACTTTCAAACTGAGCTTCATTACCACCAATTCTAAGAACCACATCTTCAGGATTAACTTCCCCTGCTTCATCACCAGAAATAATTGCTTCAACTGACCAAACATCGCCTTCCGCATCAAGATACCCTTCAATTCCATTTTGACCTTGATTTTTAGTAATCTGAACATTCACTGCAGCAAAAGATTGTGCTGAATATACCGGAAGCATAACTACTAACATTATAATAAATAGCGCAGCAACGTCCCAAAGTTTCTTTTCAGTTCTTTCTTTCATTTTTAAGTATAACTTGGCTCTAAATCCTCACGCAATATTCTTGAATAATTTCCTAAACTTCCCATTACCTGTACATCTTCAACAACACGTACATGTTCTTCAATTGGCACACTATAAAGATTAATATCTAAAACATAAAATGTAATTTGGTTCGAGCTGTATAATTGTTCAGGAGTTATAACCAAATATTTGTCTTCTTCATCCCATTGAACCATTCCAGTAAGGGCTTGATTCATAACTATTTCATCAAGAGTGTAACATTCTTTAATAAGTCCCGACAATGCAGTGGTACATCTTTCTTCTTCAGGAATAACTAAATCTTCATCATTCATGTTGATAATGTCAACTTCATAAATTCCAGGAACAAGTTCCATTTCTGCAACACCATTTCCAACTACAGAAGCACTAGAAAAAAAGTCGTCATTAATTACATTAGGACTAATATCCCCAATACGATTAAGAGTAATTGTGGCAGATTCTGTGGGAGTTAAACTTTTGGCTGCGTTATTAAAAATCCAGCTGTGGACAGAACCAAGATTTTGAGGTTTTGAAGAAGTAATATACTCTTCATCAGTAAAATCAGAAAATAATCCCTGAGAATAACAATTCCCGTTAACACATTTGTCTAAAGACTTTTTCTTAATTGTAACGTTAATTGTTTTATATTGGTGCATTTCTACTACAGGAGTTTCTAAACCAGCAACAGCATAACCAATAATTCCTGGCTGATCTTTAAGATTATAAGTATCAATTGGATAAAAATTTGTCAGGTATTCTTCTTTAGTATATACACTAACGCCACCATAAACTGCGGGGTAAGCTTCAGCAAATTCTCCATCCTCATCAGTTTGACCAAGTACACAATCAGCACTTTCAGGAATTGAAAAGCCTAGTTGTACTAAAGAGAGTGGATCTTTTGAATAACTATCAACCACAACTGATTTGATAATTCCGGTCCCCCTTTTATCTTCATCACAAACCATAGATTGTTCAGATGAAGCTATTGGAGGGTAAAGAACATCACCTTCTTCAACAATCTCATTATTTCTAATATTACTTTCTAAAGCAAAAACAAAATTATATCCCTCTCCCAGTAAAGCAGAATCATCACTTAATGTAATCAATACAGGATAACTAGCATCATAAGTTACGTAATAATGGTTCATGTAGAAATTTAGTTTATAAAAGTTTAAAGTGTTACTGCTTGGTTCAATTCTTCCACCTTTATCGTTTAAATCAAAATAAATAGGCCAAGAAAAATAATCAAAGTTTATGTCTAACCCTTGAGCACTGTCTAAAGGAATAATCATATTATCGTAATTCTTTTGGAACAAATCTCTTAAGTCTACTACTTTAGAAGAATCTGGTTCGTATTCATAACGATAAAAATTATCGCTGCCCAAATACCTTAGCATTGGAATATTTGAAACTAACATTCCTTTAAACTTCCCTTCAACATCTTGTTCACTCCAATAAACTGTTGGAATCATATCAAAAGTCATTTCTTCAGTAGGAGGAAGATTATTAAAATCCATTCCAGAATAAGTTGCAATTAAGTCCAAGCCTTGTCTTTCCAAATAATTATAATCTGTTTCCGCTGCCGCAATTTCAGAAGCAACTTCATAATAATGTTTTAACCTAATTGGGATTTTAATATAAAACTCTTCAACTTCTTGTTCTGCTTCGCCCTTAGCCAACTTAAGAGGCATATTTAACAGAAAATTAACTGTTTCCTCTCCAACAGTAGTTTTTATATCAATCACATCAGATGTAAACTCAACATTAATTCCTTGACTAGAAAAAGGAGCATAATCATCTAAACATTTTTTTATGTTCTCCTCAACATAACGAGATAATTGAGCTTCAATACTCATTTCTTGATCATCCGAATAATACAATTCTGGCTTTAAACTAGAGAAATGAAAGTCCAATGCAGGATTATCATTAACGTTATAATGCCAGTAAGGAACTTTTAAGGGTTCTAAGTTAAGACCATCAGAATCAGTAGGATTAGCAGCAGAATATTTTCCAATTAAATCTGGATAGATATAACCACCTTGCTCACCAAGTATCAATAACCCTTTCTTACCAATCTGGTTTAAACACCCTTCAGTATAAGTTGCAATTGGTTGAAATGCCTGTGGCAGATCAGAAAGTATTGGATCAGCAGATGCAATAATTGATTCTTTAGTAAAGGTTTGAGTAAAGTACATGATACCAGCAAAAGCAAAAAGAATAACAATTCCGATAATTATGAATACGGTAACTTGGCCCCGCTTACTAGAAAACAGCCCACTATAACTACCTCTATTCACATCACCACTTTTTGATACCATTATTTAATATAAAGAAAACAATTTAGGATATATAAAGGTTTGGATTCTTCATATATAATATAATTGATAAGTATAGAGCAATATAATCAACAGAAGTCCCAACAAAATTCAAAAAAAGAGGGAGAAAAGAGAAAAAACAAGATGACATTCAATAAATCCGAGTGCCTTCCATAACTCCAATTACAGAAATATCTTCAACTTTACTACTTAATTTCTTATTGCCAAAGTAAACTAACCCAGACTTAATTACCATCTTAATTTTCTTAAATTGATCAAAGGTTATTTCAGCAGAATCGTTTTCCATACCTTGAAAACAAACTTCATCGCCAATTTTACTTTTTTCAGCATTTAATAAAGCGACGTTCTCATGATCGTCAGCAGCAAAAACCATTGCTTCAGAAAGTTCTCCACGCAATTTAGTTGGCTTGATATTAACACAAAATACAGCTTTCCGATTTAACAGAACGTCCGGTTTTAAGTTCTTCTTCAAACCAGCAACCACTTGTTTAATTCCAATCTTTTTTCCTAAATCAACTTTCATTAGGTAAAGTGAGTCAGCATCTGGATGGTCCTTAACTTCTTTAATCTTACCAAGAACCATCTTTAATGGAAATTTGTTTGATTCAGGAACTTTTTCAATCTTCTGAACAAGAATTTTTGGTTTTTTTAATTTTCCTTTAAATTCAAATCCCAAATCTTTCCACTGTAAATCTTTTTCTCCAAGAGCAGCATAAACTTTTTTACTAAACTCGGGTAAGATTGGATCAATTAAAATTGCTAATTCTCTTGCAAGATTAACACAAAGTCCAACTTTTGCTTTACTTTCCTTAGAATCTTTATCTTTCCAGACTTCAGATTGTTGAAAGTAAGCATTTCCTAAGTCTGCAATTTGTAAAATCTTCTTAACCACTAATTTAAATTCCTGATTGGAATAATCTTGTTGAATCTCTTTGATTAAACTTTTAACAGCAGAAATCAACTTTTTATCTTCAGCAATAGTATCGACAGAACCATAGTTCTTCTCTGCAAATGTTAAAACTCGATAACAAAAGTTTCCCAAATTTCCAGTTAAAACATTATTAATTACTGCCTTAAAATCTTCAAAGTTAAGGTCTACATCAACAATTTTTCGATCTAAATGAGAAGCATAGAAGAATCTAAGTGCTTCAGGATTGTACAACTTCAAAAATTCTTTAGCTGTAAAGAATGTCCCTCTAGATTTGGACATTTTCTCTCCATTAACAGTAATAAAACCATGTGCAGTTAGCTTAGGAACAGGAATTCCAAGTTCCATTAACATTGCTGGCCAGAATAAATAATGAAAGTAAGCAATATCCTTTCCAAGGAAATGATACACTTGACTATCCTTGCTAGACCAATAATCTTTCCAATCTAATTTTCTAGTATCACAGTAATTCTTCGTCGAGGAGATATAACCAATAGGTGCGTCTAACCAAACGTAGAAGTACTTAACTTCACCAATTTCTTCTTTAGAACCAGGAATTTCAAATCCAAAATAAGGAGCGTCTCGAGAGATACACCAATCTTCTAAACCTTTCTCTAACCAACCTTTTAACCAGTTTCTAACTTCTTGTTGTATCTCACTATTCTCATCATTAATCCACTTTTCAAGTTTTTTAGAAAGTTTTGATAATTTAAAGAAATAATGTTCACTTTGTTTGATTTTAGGTGTTGAGGAACATAAAGAACATTTTGGATTGATTAAATCCACACCCTTTAAGACGGAACCACAACTCTCACAAACATCCCCATATTGATCTAAAGTAGTACAGTTGGGACAAGTTCCACGAACAAATCTGTCTGGAAGAGATCTTTCACATTTATCACAATAAATTACATCAATTTCTTTAGTATAAATTAAACCTTTTTTCTTCAGTTCTGTAAAGAAAAACTCTGCAAGTTCTTTATTTTCAGGAGAATGAGTAGTATAATAATTATCAAATTCTATCAAGAAAGAAGCAAAATCTTTTTTATGTTCTTTCCAGACTTTAAGTGCAAATTTTTCAGGATCTTCTCCTGCTTCCCGGGCTTTAAGTTCAACAGGGGTTCCGTGCATATCTGAACCACAGAGATATAATGCATCTTTTCCAGTTGATTTTAAGAATCGTGTAAATATGTCTGCTTGAATGTATTCTAGCAAATGACCTATATGAATCTGCCCATTAGCATAAGGCAAGGCTGCAGTTACAATTACTTTATCTTTCTTTGTTCCCATATTATAAACTAGCTAAATTAAAGTATATAAAGATTACGACTAAATACAATTAAATACAACCAAATCCTAGAAATCTTTAAATAAACTCTACATCTCCAAATAATATGTTTAAATTTTTGAAAAGTTTGTTCATCTCAGAAAAAGAACCTGAAATAGAAGAAGTAGAGTTAAGCAAGCTAAATAATTGGTTTGAAGATAAAGTTGCCAAGATTGGATTTAATGAACAAGCAATAAATTACTTTGCCAGAATTAAAGAGATTAAAGAACAACTTCCAGAATTAATTAAGGATTTAAACAATGCAGAAGTTTCTAAAGACAATAAAAACGTTGAAGAGAGAGTTAAAAATATTGTTTCAGGACATAGAGATAATTATTCTAGAGAAATTGAAAGATTTGAGGAGAATTTAACATTATTAAAAAAAGAAAAGTTAGAATCCCTATCTGAGTATCAAGAGGTTATTGATTATACTAAAGACCTGGATAAAAATATTGAGTTATTAGCAAAAAAAACTGCAAAAAGTTATCAAGCTGCTCAGCATTTATTCTTTGACCCTGTTGAAAAACTGTTTAAGAAAACTGCGGAATTAAATACAGTTGTTAAAGAGTTTGAAGAAACAATCAAAATAGTTCACATTGAAAAGTTTTTTGCAATTAAAGAACTGATTAAAGATTTAACTCACAACATTACAAAACAAAAAGATTTATCCAAGGAAGTAGAAGAAAGAAAAGAGAAAGAAAATGAAATTAAAGCTTCATTAAAAAAAAGAAAAGAAGAAAAAGAAAAACTCAAAGAAAGTCAAGAATATAAAGACTATCAAAAAGTTGAAGATGAAGTGGGAGAAATTGAAAAGAGAATTAAAGATAATGACAATAACGTTTTCTCATATTTTTCAAAACTAAACAAACCATTAAGAAAATATGAAAGAGTCGCCCTCGATAACAAAGTAATTCAAGCTTACGTTAATGATGGATTAAAATCTTTTTGGCAAGATTCAGAGTTAGAAATAAAACAATCATTACAAGGATTAAAGAAAGCGCTACAAGAAAATACAATACAATTTGAAGATAAACAGAAAAATAACTTCTTAGAATTAATTAAGAAAAGCGAGTCTGGTTATTTAGAAGAATTAAAAGAATTGGGAGAGAAATTAAAAGCAGAAAGAGAAGAATTGCTTAAGAAAGTTGAAGATGCTGAGATTGTTCTTAAGATTGAAGAGACTAACAAGAATATTAATTCTGAAAATGAAAAGTTAATTTCATTACAAAGAAAGGTGGAAGAATTAAAATCAAAATTAGAGAAAATTGATTTAGAAAAAACTAAACAAGAAATTATAGAAAAAGTAAATAAGAAATTAAAAATAAAATTAAAAATAAAATAATTGTTGATTAATTATGTCTTCTTGATCTTCTTCTTAATCTTCTTCAGCTTTTTAGTTACGGGAATTTTCTCACCACAATGTTGACATTCAATAACATAAGAATCTACACCCTTATACTTCTTTCTTTTGTAAACGCAGGTAGATTCTCCCTCCTTATTACAACTAGGACAGGTATACTTTGCTTCAAGTGTTAAAGATTCTTCATGTTCCGCTTTTGGCTCACTATAACCACACTCTGGACAGACATATTCTAAGGATCTTGACTTTGGCCTACCTGTTTTTGGATCTACTGGTTTTCCCATCTTAGCTTTTTTACATTTAGGACACTCTTTTCTGTAAACCCAAGCAAGAAGTTCTATATCTTCATTATTTCGATTAGTAAAGTATAAACATTCATCCATTGATGCTGGTATAGTTAAAGCCATTTTTTATTTCTCCCGATTGTTTTCTGTTTTTATAATTTCTTTATTTCTATTGAAATTGCCTTTTGGTTTAACCGAATGTATCGTGGACATTCAGTATAAGGCAGTTTATTAGTATCACAGTAGTTTATAATCTTTTTCATTTCTTCTTCAGTAGAATATTTAACAATTACAACTAATCCATAATCGTTGCGATGGACTATTTGCATATCAGAAAGGTCTTCAATAACTTTTTCTTTCATCTCTAATAAGAATTGTAAACGTTTATCCAAATTAAGAATTCTTTGTTTAATCTTTTCCAGATCAACTTCATCTTCAAAAGGATGTAACAGTTTTGATAAGTCTTGCCACAATTCTTCATCATTACTAGCTATAAAACCGCCAGCTTCTGCGTTAATAGGTTTCCATCTTCCAAAACTACCAATAATAACATCAGCATTTTTTGTATCTGCATACTTAGTGCCAATACTTCCTGAAATATCGAGTACAACTAAACAATCGTTATCTTTACAAATCCTATAAATTTCTTCAGTTGGTTCTTCTGCAAAATAACCACCAGGATTTTCGTAAAGGAAAACATCAGCATTCTTTGTTTTTTGTTCTAGATCTTCTAAATCAATCTTTGCCAAGTTACATTTTACCAGTTCAAAGTCTAACTTAGCATCTTGTGGCGCTCGTTTATAATGGATCCAACCACCTTCTTCTGGAATTAATAATTTCTTTTTAACTAAAGACATGCAAAAAGTTATTGCAGAATTTCCTCTAAGAACAACTTCTGCAAACTTACAGTTAGTTAATTCCTTAATTTGATTGATTACTTGTTGTTTCATCATATATATTACAATTTAAGAAGAGTTTATAATGATTTCTTAATTTCTTACGAAACATTTAAATAGCTAAAGATATCCAGAGGTATCTATGAGACAAATAAACTTAAAGTTACCCGAAAACTTATTCCAGACAGCTCAAAACTATGTTGAGAACTTTGGCTTTAGAAATATCCAAGATTTAGCAGCTGAAGCAATTAGAGAAAAAGTGTTTGAAAGAAATGAATATGATGAAAACTTTAGTAAAGAAGAGGTTGATCTAGTTGACCAGTTAATTATCCAATCTGTAAACAAAAATAAATTTGTTTCTGAAGAAGAGCTTAACAAGGTATTACTAGAATGAATTTTTTGATTAAAGCATTAGAGATATTTAAGACCCAGGTAGAAGGGTTGGATAAAAAATCAAGACAAATCATCTATGATAAAGTTCAGTTAATTAAAGAAAACCCTTATCGCTATAAAAAAATTCATTCAAAACATTATTCTAAAGTGTTTAGAATTAGAATAAATATTAAATCAAAAGAAACAAGGTTAATTTATGCTATAATTGAACCAAATGTAATTCTTGTTTGTCTTCTAGATAGAAAGAAAGATTACAAGGACTTAGAGAAATACTTAGCTAAAATTAAATGATCCTATTTATTTACTTTTTCTTTTTTTCTTAAGAACTTTCTCAAACTTCTTACCTAGCTTTTTAGCACCACCAAACTTTAATTCCCAAACTAAACGATGCATGAGTTTCTTTCTAGTAATCATTCCAGATAATTTACCTTTATTCATTACAGGTAGAAGCTCTACTCCCTGTTCAGCAATCTTTCTAAAAGCAGTATAAGCGTTATCATCCTTCTTTAAAGTTTTAAGTTGATGGAAAGGCATAGCAATTTGTCTCAACTTAACCATCTGTTGCATTTTAACTGGCATTTTCTCAATCTTCTCTAGATTTAATGTTCCTGAAAAATCTTTATCACGAACAACAAAAACATCCTCTTCTGAGTTTTCATACTTATGAACAAAGTCAGAGAATTTCATATCTGGATCAACAGCCTTAGTTTTTTTATTCATTAACTCCTTAACTGAAATCCCACCAAGAGTTTCTTTAATTATAACTTGATCATAACTTGCTCCGGCAATGAAATATAAGAAACCACCTAGGAAAATGAACCAAAGACCAGTTCCAACACCAGAGATTAAAGCCAATATTCCCATAAAAAATAAGAAACCAGCAAATAATTTCCCGCCTATAACTGCAATTCTAGTAGCCTTTTTTAAGTCTTTAAAGTAAGCTCGTAATATTGCTCTGAAAGCCCTTCCACCATCTAAAGGAAATGCTGGAACTAAGTTAAAGATTGCTAAGATTAAGTTTAACTGCCACAGATAATAAGTTATTGCGGTCCAGAAAACGTTTTCATTAATTTTCCAAATTATGAAAAATATTCCCGCCAATACTAAAGAGAATACTGGCCCAGCAATAGCCATTAAGAATTCTGAACTTGGTTTCATGTCTTCTTTAGTTATTCCAGCTACACCGCCAAAGAAAAATAAGGTAATTGACTCAACCTTAATGTTCTTAGCTCTAGCAACTAGGGAATGTGATAGCTCATGTAACAAAACTGAAACAAAAAGTAATAATGAAGCTGTAATTCCCATGGACCAATACATCGTTTGAGTCTGATCTGGAAAATAATGAGGAAAGAATGCTGAAGATAAACTCCAAGCAATTAAAGCAAATACGAACCACCAAGTAAAATGTAGCTTAATATCTATTCCAAATACTCTGAAAATCTTCATTGAATTGTTCATTTATATGACTATTAGAATTATTACGCTTTTAAAATATTGTGTTCATTTGATAATAAGAAAAAGAAAAAAGAAAAAAGATTTATCCTGTAGTATTACCGGTACTGTTGTAAGATCCGCTACCCCCAGAACCACCAGAGGAACTTGAAGGACAACCATCACCAGTAATTACTTCTCCTGTGTCTACCCAGTCTCCTTGAAGTTCAAGATCACTACATTCGGCAAAAGAAACCATTTTCTTGCCATTTGGGTTCACACAAATCTTTTTACCACAAATTTGGCAATTTGTTTTCCAATCATCAACAGCATTTACTGGAGGGATATAACAGGTTACATCCAAACCAGAACCTGCAAAAGAATTTGGACAATCTAAAGGAGGATTGTAAACATTTTCTTCAGGACAATTACTAGTAATATTTTTGGTGTAAAATATACCATTACAAGAACTATAATCAGAGATTATACATTCTTCATTACAAGCACCATTCTCACATACTTTCCCATCATCACACCCCATACAAGTTTTCTGTTCAGGTTGACAAGAAGACTCTAAGGTTCCAGGATTTTCACAAATGTAAGTAATGGAATCATCACAAGCGTAACCTTGTGTATCACAATAGGGTTCTTCAATTGTACTTTCTGGGCAATCAGCATCAGTAGTACATTCTGGTCCATTAGCTGAAACACAATATCCAACATAACCATACTGTGGTCTGTCCCAAACTCTACCAGTTAATTCGCTAGTTACTGAAGTAGTATCAAATCCATTTGGACAATCACTAGCTAAAAACTTTTTAAAACCTAAAGGAGATTTACTTTGCCCAGATACAAAACCATCTTTACACTTTCTTTCGTATAATTTTCCCTTAGAAAATCTATCAGCATAATCAAACTTTCTATTTTTGTATTCTTTTATTACTGCTCCAGTTGCTTTGTCCTTTTTAGTAGCATCATAAGTAATAGAAACAATTCCTCCAACATTAGCATTTTCACCACCATCCGTATCAATACAAGTGTGGTAAGCATACTCATAAAAAGTATCTCCACCAGCTTGACCAGCTAAGGCAGTATCTTCTTCTATCTCTGGTAAAATTTCTTCATCAGAATTTGTTGGTTCATCCATTTCTCCAGTCCCACAACCAACTAACAGTAATCCAATCACTAATAAACATAATAGAATAATCTTTTTCATTTAATACACCTCGTTTTTAAGTTAAGTTAAGTTAAGTTAAGTAGGAACTAATGGTTTATATATATTTCTGTAGTCTGAAATTGAAATATTATTCAAAAGCACCATGCATGGCACCATGATTTTGTGGTTTTATGTACACTTCACTAACGTTTCACCATATTTGTTAAATCTAAAACCACAAAATGTGCCTCAATTGGCAATGGTGCTTTTTTCATACGTAACAATTATAAAAAACTAACAAGAACTAACTATCATGTTCTGTAAAACCTGCGGCACAATACTGCAACCGAAAACAACTGAGTTTGGGAAATGGATGGCTTGTCCAAACGGACATCCTCAACCAGAGATGCAAACTAGTTCTGAAACTGTTACAACGGAAAACAAGAATCAAGAAAAGAAAGTAACTGTGGGAAATGAAGTTAATCCATTAGCTGTACATAACCATGTTTGTGAAAGATGTGGGTATGACAAAGCAGAACTAATTGACATCCAACCATTCTATTCAGACGAAGATTCAGTTTACAGAATGAAGTGCGGCAAATGTGGATTAGTAAAACAATTGGAAGGAAAAATACAATAAAAAAACTATCCTTTAACATTTCCAATTGGCATAAACTTAACAACTTTCTTAGTAATGCCAATATCATGTAAAGATTGAGCAACACTTTCAATATCTTTATACGCTCCACCAGCTTCTTCAGCCAGTCCTTTCATAGAAACGCCATGAACATAGATGCCTTTCTTCAACATGCTTTCTTGCAACTGAACACCATCAAACTTCTTGATTGCAGCAGAACGTGACATTACTCTTCCTGCACCATGTGCAGTAGAAGCAAATGTTTCTTGATCTGCCTTATCACTTCCAGTAAGCAAGTAAGAACCAGTTTCCATACTTCCAGGCAGAATTACTGGTTGACCAATAGACGCATACTTCTTAGGCAAATCTTGATTACGAGATGGACCAAATGCTCGAGTAGCTCCCTTTCTATGTACAATCAATTCTTTCTCCTTACCATCAACAACATGCTTTTCTAACTTAGCAATGTTATGACAAACATCATAAACTAATTTAATTTCTGTTTCATTTCCAAAAACTTCTTTGAAAACTTCTCTAACTCTGTGCATTATTACTTGTCTGTTAGCAAAGGCCATATTAGCAGCACAAGACATTGCTGAATAGTAAGCTTTTCCTTCAGGAGAGTTCATTGGAGCACAAGCTAATTCTCTATCTGATACTTTCAAGTTATACTTAGGCATGATTTCTAAGAATTGTCGCATATAATCTGTAGCAACTTGATGTCCAAACCCACGTGAACCACAGTGTATCATCAAACAAACTTGCCCAACTTTGTTAATCCCCATTATCTCAGCAGCTTCTTTATCAAAAATGTTTCCTTCTTCAACAACTTGAATTTCTAAGAAATGGTTACCTGAACCAAGAGTGCCGATTTGATCAAAACCACGTTTAATTGCTTTATCAGAAACATCTTTTGCATCTGCACCAGGTAAGCAGCCAGAACTCTCTGTACTTTCAACATCATCTTCAGTTGCGTAACCATTATCTAAGCACCATTTAGAACCTTGAACTATAATTTCTTTAAATTGATCTTTAGTGATTTTTACAAATCCTTTACAACCTACTCCCGCAGGAACTTTATTGAATAGAGTATCAACTAATTGTTTGATTTTTGGTTTAACTTGATCTACTGTTAAGTTAGTTGTAACTAATCTTACTCCACAATTTATGTCAAATCCTACTCCACCTGGAGAAATTACTCCACCTTGTTCCGGATCAAATGCAGCTACCCCACCTATTGGAAATCCATAAAGGGCCAAACAAGAACCAACTTGTTTTGGTATCCCCAATGCCCATCTGCCATGCAGAGAGCATATTTTTGGATTCCCGGAAGACTAGCAACATTTGACAACTGATCAAAAACTCCCGCATCCATTGATTTTATTAAAAGTTCATTTGCATAAACTCTTCCTGGAACTCTCATTCCTGCTTTGAATGATTGCGGTAATTCCCAAACGTTATCGGAGATTTTTTTCATCTCTGGTGGAGGTCCATTTCTTATTTCCTTCATTCTGAAAGACCTCCTGTTTGATTGTTAAACAATAATATCTGGAACTTTTTCCATAAGGTCCAAACAACTTAGATTTAATGTTATACTTATTTAAAGCTTTCTGCAATTTAACGACGTTTAATTGATTAACTGAAGTTAATTGTACTTCATCCCGATCGCGTCTTAATTTTCCTTTTTTAATAACAAATTCAAATATGTCTTTTTTGTTTTTTGGAATTTCCCAACAAAGATTTTGATAAGAATTTATTGCTTCAAAAAGTTTCGTATTTTTGTTTGGATGCAAAAAACCAATAAGCTTAGAAAAAAGAATTAAGTTTTCTTTACCACAAATAGTTAAACGCCAAATTATTCTTCCAGTCTTTTTTTTCAATGAACTTTGAATATTAAATCTCTTTAAAGCATCCTTAACTTGAGACATTCCATTCTGATTACAACAGTCTAAACCAATTAATCGACTTTTTGCAACCTGATTTTCAACCCATCCTTCACAATCAAAAAATGCTCGAAGCCAGAATCTTAAATTTGGTTTTGACAACTTTGGCAGAGTCCACTCATAAGAGTAATAAGAAAATTCTTTTGTTAAAAAGTAATAAATGTCTTTATTTTGAGTTTTACAACGGCCTTCATTTGTTATAATGGGTTTAATCTTAAATAATTGATTAAATTTCTTTTGAAAGTCCTTAAGTAAAATATCATCAGTATTTCTAAAACCAATGTAATAATACTTATGTTTTTGTGTTTCAGGATTCTTGATCACATAACCATCACCACAAAGATAACCATGAATTGCTGCAAGATTCTCATCAAATTTCATTAATGATGTAATTAGAAAACTCCTTTATAACTCTTGCCCGAACCTGTCCAGTTGACCAGTGGGTTAATCATAAAGTAGAGATAGAGCCTTTATAAAAGAGCACAACTATAGCACCTAAAATGAAACATTTACCACAAAGAGTATTAGAACAAGTAATAGCACATTATGATTTACATCTTAACGATGACTCCATGGCACCAGGAGGTGAAGGGAAAAATGGGTTCTTTCAAAGAGCAATAGGTAGCAATACTTTCTTACCACTAGGATTACAAGTAACAATTGATATTGTTCGTGGAAACACTTCGCAAAGAGATTATCTTTTCCAACAACCAGCATTTGCAGATAAATATTACATGTATCACTGATAATCATCCATAATTCTTTTAAAGTAACACGGAAAATAGCATTAAATGGTTACTAAATCAGAAATAGGCAGGCAAATAATGCACGCACTTATTGGTATATTACTGGCAGTGATGTACTATTTTGATATCCTTAGCCCATTAGCAGTTTTTTTAGGAATAATTATTGGAGCATTAATCAGTTTCATTAGTAAAAGAGTAGACAACTTCCCAATCTTTAGCTGGTTCTTAAAACATTATGAACGGGATGAAGAAAAGAAAAACTTTCCAGGAAAAGGATTAGTCTTTTATTTTGTTGGAGTTCTTTTAGTAATGCAACTTTTTGAGAAAGATATAGCTTTAGCAGCAATATTAATCCTAGCTTTAGGAGATTCCGTTTCCCATCTTTACGGAGCATCTATTGGAAAGATAAGAAACATCTTTAATGGTGATGGAAAAAAGCTGTTAGAAGGAACCCTAGCGGGAACAGTAGCAGGAGCATTAGGAGCAATGTTATTCATTCCAATTCCAGAAGCAATTATTGGAAGTTTTGCCGCCATGATGTTTGAAGTTGTTAAAATTGACCTTAACGATAAAACTCTAGATGACAATATTATTGTTCCGTTAGTAGCTGGAACAGTTATTTTCTTGTTAAGAACTTACTTGTAGTACCATTTTATCTATAATAACTGAATTTTGTATGCCAGCGCCAATGGAGGCACATTTTTTGGCTGACAAACAGACAAAAAATAATCGTGCCGTGCCCTGGCATACAAATGTATTTTATTTTAAATAATTCTAAAACACCAAAATTCTTTTAAAGCCACTTTCTTTAGCTACTATTATTAAGATTAAAAAAAGGTGATGTTAAAATGTCTGAAGAAAATAATGAAAAACCAAAAAAAAGAATTCCTGAAGATGATAAAGATTTTCCTGCTGAAGAGCAAGGAATAATTCCAGAGAAAACTGAAGAACAAATTTCTGAAGAAATGGAACATGGAGAAAAGAATGAAGATGTTTATTCTGAAGAAGGTAGAGAAAAGTTAGTAGAAGATGGCGAAATTTCTCCTGAAGAAGAAGGTTTTATGGAAGGAGCAAATGATGCTGGTCAGCTTGGTAAGGATGCATTAACAGGAGAACCATTAATGGATGTTGAAGATGTAGTTGAAACTGAAATTGATGGAAAAATGTACAGATTCGTTAATGCAGAAAACGCTCGTAAGTTCAGAGAGAATAAAGAATCTGAAGAATAGTTTTTTATTTTATTTTTATTTCTTAAATGTATTAAAAACAATCACAGGTCTAAAGAATCAAGATCATACTGTTTTACAACAGGAATTTCTTTAAGCTTCAAAACAAGATCTTCTAATTCTGAATGTGATCCTGGACACATTCTTTGAAGTATAGGAACTATCTCATCATCATACTGTTCTTTCAAACTAGGATTTTCTTTCAACGCAGCTACGAACGCCCAAGCACCATTTGTCCAATGATAAATCGTTGGATAACAATGTTCCATATCATAAAGTGTTTGTAAAAACTGTTCAGCACGACTTCCCAGATTATAATCACAAAGCCTTGTATCCCAAACTCCACTACTACCATAAAAGGTACAATATTTCTCGTGATTAACTTCTTCATTTCTTGTAATAATGTAATGAAGCTGATGAAGACTAGCTACATTCCCTAAAGATAATTCCCTCTCAGAAGTAATTGTATAAACTTCTTTACCTAGAGTTTCTTCTTGTCTTCGCCAACCTGCCCAAGAAGCAAATCCATAACCATACGAGTTAACAGCATTTAGATATGTCCTCAATTTCGAACCAGAATCTAAATCCATTGAAAACGGATGCTTTGTTACTTCACCACCTTCTTCAACCTTAACAACAGACTCACAATGAATAGGAGCTTCCGCAAATTCCAGTTTTGGATCCCAAGTGACCGTAGCTTCAATAGGCATAACCGCTCGAGAGTAGTGTGATATATAAAAATTATGTAGTAAAATAAAGAACTTCTATGAAACACCTTCAAACTTTCTAAAAAACTTTGTCCTGTTACCAGATACACGAGATTCAATATCGCGCATAAATAAAAACAACTTAGCATTAAATTCATCTAAACTCTTAGAAAGAGAATCATACTCTGACTTCTTAAAGTAACCCAAATCAAGACATAAACTTAACAAAACTTCAACTTCTTTAGCAGAAGCGTAAGCAACACCAAGAAAATATAAAAACTCTTTCTGACTAGACTTAGCACTTCCTTCTGCAATATTAAGAGGAAGTGAAACTGCAGCCCTTCTTAATTGTGAACGCAAATTACTTTCCTCGGATTTAGGAAAATTCTTAGTGTAATTATAAACTGCTAAAACAAAATTATAAGCCAGATGGTAGGATCTAATGTTCTGGTAATATCTTGCCATATTATTAGAGAGTTAAAACTAGTATAAAATTATTTGTATACTCAAAAATAGTGAGCTGGGTTCAGATTAGCATAGCTAAAGCTGATTCCCAAAAAAATGTACTCTATAAATTTATATTTAACATAGCCAAAGCTATTCTAAATATTTACAATAAAATTGTTTGAACATATTAACCTAGCTAACGCTAGTTCTTTTTAAAAAAAAAGAAAAAATATGAGAAACCATGTACAAAATTAGGATCTTATCTTTATTAAAAAAGATTTATGGACGTTAGTAAGTGCATGCTGAATATCTCGTTGCCTTGATACTTACACATCACTTCTATCAAACCGCTGTTATTGCGATGTCCTATGGTGTCTCTTTTCTAGGTACGCTTCGTGCTTAGATGCTTTCAGCACTTATCGCTTATTGCGTAGCTGCCCGGCATACCTTATCAGATAACCGGTCGACCAGAGGCAACGAACTTTCGTTCCTCTCGTACTA
>Ga0233431_1003228_pt1 | contig 20205 bp, 16 predicted proteins | sample SI_118_April2016_FD_179867 | JGI IMG/M metagenome (GOLD analysis project Ga0233431, IMG submission 179867) | Seawater microbial communities from Saanich Inlet, British Columbia, Canada - SI_118_April2016_200_MG | ecosystem: Environmental > Aquatic > Marine > Inlet | place: Canada: British... | reverse complement strand
TCTTATGTTGTTTTAATAAAGATATTTTCTCTTCGTCTGTCAAATAAAATTTCATACATATAATTTACTCTTTATAGAAAGTTTTTGAAAAGTTATTTTTTAGATTTCATTCGAGAGAGGTATAACAAAACAAATATACTACCTCTTCATATCTAGTAAAAGCTAAGAGAGAAAAATATAATTGATAATTATCCTAGATCTTGTTTATAAACAATTGTAACAAATTGTTTTAACAAGGACTTTACATGAGAAAATTATTAATTAGCACCTTTATGCTTATGGCAGTTACTGCTTTTACAATTGAAAAAGACAGTAACGACATGACTATTTACAATAAATCAGCAAGAATTGAAGTTAAAAACCCTCTAGGAGTATTTATAGAAGGTAGTTTTTTATATTGGCAGCCAAGACAAGATGGAACTGAGTTAGCTGTCATTAATGACACTTCCGGTTATGCCGATATAGATCATATAACTAGAATTGGAACGAAATATAAGCCTGCTTTTAAAGTAGCTATTGGAAAAAATCTAACGTACGACGATAGCCAACTTATAGCTGAATATCTTTGGTACTATTCAAAACAAAAAGCAAAGGTAGCTACTACTGATATATTTCCATTATGGACACATATCGAAGTCGGCAGTGGCACGTATCCGGCCTCAGGTAATGCTAACTGGAAGCTAAGAATGAACATGATAAATATAAAGCTCCAAAGACAATTCTTTGTAGGTTCAAGGCTTATTTTAACTCCTTCATTTGGATTAAAAGGCGGCTGGTTAAACCAAAATTATACAGCAAACTATTATACTGATCTTTTTTGGACAACAATACACAGTTACTCTAAAGCAAAATCAGATAGCTGGCTTCTAGGACCACGTTTAGGTGCTGATTTAGCATTTACATTCCCAAAAGGATTTAGATTTATAGGATCTTTCTATTCCAGTATTTGCTATCAATATATTCAACCAAGACAAGAAATTTATCTTACCTATTTAGGAGATATATCCAAGATAAGACAAGACTCTGGAAATATCACAAATATTTTTGAAATGAACGGCGGCTTTAGCTGGGGAACTTATTTTCCAAGCAATAAATATTACATAGACTTTGCTCTAACTTATGATTTTCATACTTATTCTGAACAAAATTACATGTTTTATATAGTTAATACAGATGCAAATACATCAGTAGCCTCAAAATATCCACTTTTCTTACATGGAATAACATTTAAAACATCTTTTTATTTCTAGAAAACAAAAAACTCCCGAGGTTATCTTCGGGAGTTTTTTAATGTATTCTTATTTTTTTTCTGTATTGTCACTCCAATCATCTCCACCCAAAGCTTTATATAAAGCTATTAGATCATGAGCTAAGTACCTTTCAGACTCTACCTTTTTAATTTCTTTATCAATTAATCCTTTCTCAGCTTCAATATAATTAAAAAGACTATTAATTCCCGTTTGATATTTACTTTTCTCTAAAACAGAAATATCTTTAAAAGACAAAACTTCAACACTAATATCCTTTAGTTTTTCATCTTCGTTATAATATGCTATTAAAGCACTTTCAACATCCTTAAGGGCTGATAAAATCGTATTCTCATATTTTAAAAGAGCTTGCTTTTGCTGTGATTTTTTCACATCTACATTAGCACGAATTCTTCCAAAGTTAATAATAGGCCATTGCATAACAGAACCAAGAGACCATGAGAAACTTCTACTCATAAAAAAGTCTCTTATTTTATTTACTTCAAAAGATGAATTGCCTGTTAGTGAAAAAACAGGGAAAAATTCTCCAATAGCAGCTCCAACTATAGCTGTTGCTTGAGCCAACTGTCTTTCAGCCGACCTTATGTCAGGTCGTTGCCTTAACAGTGTCGAAGGAAGGTTCATGGGAACCCTTTCTGTAGCTATCGGAACTTTTTTAAACTCACCATAATTTTCTGAAAACGATTCAGGTTGTATACCTAAAAGAGTAGACAGAAGATAAGCTGTTTGTTTAAAAAGAGTATTATAATATAGCAAATTCTCTTCCTCTACTTTTAACCTGGAAAGTTCTTCATCTTCACTAATCTTACTGTTAAGGCCTTTTTCCTTACGGTCTTTTATTAAAGAGAGAACTAGATTTTGAAGTTCTATTTTTTTATTTGTCATCTCAATAATGTTTTGTATGGCACAAAGATCCACATAATACCTAGCCACATCACTAATAAGTTTGATGTAAACATCTCTCATATTTTCTTGCATAGCCTGCATTTCATAGTATGCAGCCTCTTTCTCTCTTCTTAATTTCCCAAAAATATCTATTTCCCAACTGGCATCAAATCCAGCTGCAAATAAGTTATAAGCATTTAGCGGAAGTAAAGAATTTTGAATTATGTTTTGACTAAGACCATATCTTATAGCAGTAGCAGTCATATCAATTTCAGGAAAAAGATTTGCTCTTTTAATACGATAATAGGCTCTTGTCTGTTCTATTTTCTCTATTGCAATTTTCAAATCATAGTTATTTGTTATAGATCTTTCTATCATACTATCTAAAACAGGATCGTTAAATGTTTTCCACCAGTCTTTTAAAGATGAAACAACTAAGCTCTGATTATTTTCAATATAATGATCCGGCATCACAACTTCCGGTTCCTTATAATTTGGACCAACCATACACCCATATAAAGAAAAAATTAGCCAGAAAGGTCTTTTGAATATAAACTTTCTCATCATCTTTAAAATCCTATTTTTATTAACATATAAAACATTTTTATTTCCCGACATACTTGTTTTATTCTTCATTCTAACCTTTTTCTAAAAAACCAGGCTGAAAAGCTTAAATTAAATATTGCAATAATTATTATTGGATAAAGGTTTCTCAAAACATCCAACAAAGGAAAGTCTTTTACAAAAATACCCCGAACGATTACCAGAAAAAATCTAAGAGGATTTATTAAAGTAGCATTTTGTAGCCAAGTGGGCATTGTTTCAATAGGAGTCCCAAAACCGGATAAAATAACAGCATTGGACACAAACACAAATGTCGCCAAAAGAGCTTGTTGCTGTGTTTTACATAATGAAGAGAGAAAAAGACCTATACCAACAATTGCACTGATAAAGAAAAACATCGATAAATACAATAAAATCAAAGATCCTGTAAATGGAATCCCAAAACAAAAAACCGCTGCCAGTAAAATTATAGTTCCTTCTCCTATTCCAACAATGATACCAGGAATAGCTTTACCAATTAATATTTCAATAGAACTTAAAGGAGACACCAAAAGCTGGTCAAAAGTACCTAACTCCCTTTCTCTTGCTATAGATAAAGAAACGACCAAAAGACTTGTAAACATTGTTAAAATAGCTACAAGTCCTGGCACAGTAAACCACGAATATATTAAATTAGGATTAAACCAATTTCTAGGGACAAGGATAGAGCTAGCACTAGGCAACCCCATTTTATCAATCAATTCCTTATTATAGTTCTGGATAATCTTCATAGCATATCCTTGTACTATTTGAGCTGTATTGGACTTTCTTCCATCAAAGATAAGTTGAACTGCCGCATTATCGTTAGACAAAAGCTTTCTAGAAAATTGTTCATCAATATGAACAACCATAATAACTTTTTGAGTATTGATAACTCTTTCTATTTCTTGCTCGTTATTCAAATACTCTACATTAGTAAAATACGGAGATCCCTGAAATCGTTGTACCATTTCATAAGAAAGCTTGCCATAGTCTCTATTCAAAACAGCTATAGAAATATTTGTCACATCCAATGTTGCTGCAAAAGCAAAAATAAACAATTGAAAAAGAGGAGGCATAATTAAAACTAGTCTGCTTTTTTTATCTTGCCAAACAGCTAAAAGTTCTTTAACAACTAAAAAATAGATCCTTTTCCACATGACTAGTCAAGCCTCTTAACAGTTCTTGTAAAAATAATTAAGAAAAATACAATTCCTATTACACTCATAATACCAATATTAAATAGCAAAAGCTCCCAAACATTCCCCACCAAGAATAATGTCTGCAAGCTCGACACCATATATCTAGCAGGAACAATATACGTAATTATTCTTATAATAAGAGGCATACTCGATATTTCAAAAATAAATCCAGACAACATAAAAGCTGGTAAAAATGCTGTGATAATAGAAATTTGAGAAGCTAAAAACTGATTTTTTGTAAGTGTCGATATTAACATTCCTATACCTAAAGCTGTAAGAAGAAAAATAGCAGAGACCAACATTAAAGCTAAAATAGAACCTCTAAAAGGAACTTCAAATATAAAAATTGAAACAATAGCACAAATTAACATTGAAATAAGCCCCAAACAAAAATAGGCTATAATCTTTGATATATATATATCCCTCATGGTTACAGGAGTTGTCATCAAAGCTTCCATTGTTCCCCTTTCCCATTCTCTTGAAACAACAAGAGCTGTTAACAAAGACCCAATTAATGTCATAATAATAGCTATTGATCCTGGTATTAAAAAATATCGACTGTCAAGTTGGTCATTAAACCAGAACCTAGGCTGAATATTAATTATACTCGCATTCTTTACTCCATCATTAATTCCTTTTTCTATATTCCATGTATTCCAGACTCCAAGAACATAATTTTGAACAAAGTTAGCAGTATTAGGTTCGCTTCCATCAGCTACAACAAAAATTGGAGCTGTCTTTTCCGGATGACGTTCTTTATATTGAGAAAAATAAAAAGGAATAGTGACGATGCCTCTTAACTTTCCAGCTACTAAATCTTTTTGAAGTTTTTCTTTATCTCTATCAACTGTTAAAGAAAAATACTTTGAATTTCGCATAGAAAGCATAAAACTCTGAGCATCAGAATTTGTATCTTCCATTACAACGCCTACTTTTAAATTATCTATGTCCAAAGAAACCCCAACTCCATATATAAAAAGTAAGATCAACGGAAAAATAAATGCTATTAAAATACTGCTAGGATCACGAATAATCTGATAAAATTCCTTTTTTATTAAAGCCTTGATCCTCTTAAGTTTACTTTTTGATGTAATGTTTAATTCATGCATTTTCTTTGTCCTCACTTGAAGAACTTAAAAGAATAAATGCATCCTCTAAAGTAGGAGATGGAAGAGCATCTGAAACTACTGATTGTTTTAACTCATCAGGACTTCCTATCTTTACAATCTTGCCATGATTGATCAACGCTATGCGATCACAATACTCTGCTTCATCCATAAAATGTGTTGTTATTACAATAGAGATTCCCCTGCTCACCATTCCATTAATATGATTCCAAAATTCTCTTCTGGTCAAAGGGTCTACACCAGAAGTTGGCTCATCTAAAAAAAGAATCTCAGGATTATGCATGATAGCGCAAGAAAGAGCCAATCTTTGCTTAAATCCAAAAGGCAGGTCATGTGCTTTAAACTTTTGAAAAGGTCCAAGATCAAAAGTAAGAATCATTTTATCTATTATTTTTCTTCTATTTACAGCTTCTATCGAATAAATACCTGAGAAGAATTCCAGATTTTGTAACACGGTCATATTGTCATACAATGAGAATTTTTGAGCCATATATCCGATTGATGCCCTTACCTTGTTTTTCACATCTGTGATTAACTTCCCTGAAATAAAAGCTTCTCCGCTAGTTGGCTTCAAAAGTCCACAGAGCATTTTAAAAGTGGTAGATTTCCCGGCTCCATTAGGCCCTAAAAGGCCGAAAATTTCTCCCTGTTTAACCGAAAAACTAGTATTATCAACAGCTATAAAATCCCCAAACTTTTTCATTAACTTCTTTACTACTATGACAGGCTTATCACTTATAGATATTTTAGAAAGTAAACTTGCTATAGGAGACTCTTTTTTAAATGTTTTCCCTAACATGTCCATAAAAGCATCTTCAAATCGAGGGACTACTTCTTTCAAGACAGCTTTATCTCCAGCCTTGCATAAATTCATGTCAAATTTGACATTACTGTCTTTTGCAACAACTCTAACAAAACTTCCTTGAATAGCAGCATCAATCACATTGTCGTCTTTTAAGATGTTGCTCAATACCTTTCTACGATCACCTATAATATTTTGTATTTGAAAGGTTCTACCTTTTAATCCATCAGTCAATTTTTCTGGAGCTCCATAATAAAGAAGATTACCCTCGTTAAGTACAACCACATCTTCACATCTTTCAGCTTCATCTAAATAAGAAGTACTCCATAAAACAGTGATATTTTCTTTAGTGAGCTCTTTTATCATCTCCCATAGTTCTCTTCTCGATATAGGATCAACTCCAAAACTGGGTTCATCTAAAAGCAAAATCTTTGGTCTTCTAAGAAGCGTACAAGCAAGTCCTAATTTTTGTTTCATACCACCGGAGAGTTTTCCGGCTAACCTTTTAGTAAATCTCTTTAGGTTCGTAAACTGAAGCAAGATTTCATACTGCTGATCTCTTTGTGTTTTATCCAAATCAAATAAGTCTGAATAAAGATCAAGGTTCTGTTTTACAGTAAGATCTTCATACAAGCCAAAACGTTGAGGCATATAACTTATTAGTTCATGAATTTTTTTAGCTTCTTTAATCGTGTCATATCCTAAAATTTTCACATATCCCGATGTAGGCTTTAAAAGACCAGCCATAATACGTATCAATGTAGTTTTCCCTGCACCATCAGGACCTATTAGCCCTATAATATTTTTTCTTTTCAGTTCTACACTAATATTATTAATTGCTGGAACAGACTGCGCATTGAAAATTTTTAAAAGATTTGAAATTTCGACTATTTTTTCACTCAAAAGGTTTCATCCTTATTTCATTTTCAACTTTACAGTTACTGGCATACCCTGTTTAAGTTCTTTTTCTGGATCATCAACAACCACTCTTAACCTATACACAAGGTCTGTTCTCAAATCTAATGATTGCACGGTTTTAGGTGTAAATTCAGCTACAGGTGAAATAAATCCAATATGTCCTTTGAAAATCTTCAATTCTTTTGTATCACTTATGATTGTAGCTGGCATTCCAAAATATATCTTACCCAGATCAGGTTCAGAAATATAAGCACGAATCCAAACAGGAGAAGCTATAGAGACTGTAAATACAGGCTCTCCTGGATTAAGAACTGATCCAGGCTCTCTTATACGAGTTAGAATCACTCCATCAGTAGGACATAGCATGTTAGTATCGCTTAAGTTAGTTTCGGATCTTTCCAAAGCAGATTTTGCATATTCATAATTAGCATTAGCTTCTTCTAAGTTATAATAAGCGTCATCATAATCTTCTTTTGATATGGCATCTTGATTTACCAAATAACGTTTATCAAATTTTGCTCTGGACTTTTCTAAAATCTTTTTAGATTCAATAAACTGAGCTTTAGACTTTCCTAGATCTTCTTGATAAGGAACAGGATCTAACGTAGCTAAAAGATCCCCAGGCTTAACGACATCCCCCTCATCAAAAAACAATTTTTTCACCTTTCCGAAAACCCGAAAACCTAAGTCTACCTGTCTTATGTCGACATTACCATATATGGTTAAAAACCTGTTATCTTCACTGCTTTTTTGATAAAAATAAAAAACGACACCAACAAGCGTAGAAATAAGTACAATAATTGTTACAAACATAATTTTTATTTTCATATTACAAAACACCTTATTCATCTATTTTTTATATATTTAGTTATTAGAAAAAAATCAATATTATCCGGTATAAAATTAAATTTTTATTACTACATTTAAAGATCCTTATAAAAAACCAGAAATAAATTTAATTCCATCAATGTTTTTTCTCGCCTTGAGCTAATTCTGGAAGAATAAAAATAACTTTACTTAATATTTTTCTACCCTTACATTTTTTATTCTTTCAATTTCAACATCTTTTTTTTGTACGTTATAAAGATTTGACATTTTTTCTCCTTAAAGCATAGATTAAAAAAAAACATAAAAAAAATATGAATGAAGATGTTTACATTATAAAAGAAAGAAGAGCTTTTCTTTTTTCAATGATAATTTGTTTATTCTTTATGTCTTTAGAGATTATTGGAGGAATATTTGCCAATAGTTTAGCTTTAATATCTGATGCTCTTCACATGTCAACAGACGCTGGCGCTCTTTTCTTAGGAATAATAGTAGCTTCTATCTCAAGACGTCCAAAAACAAAAACAAAAACTTTTGGTTATCACAGAGCTGAAATATTAGGAGCTCTAGCAAACGGACTGATCCTATGGATGTTAATGGGATTTTTGCTATACAAAGCAATAACAAGAATATTTCATCCTCAGATCGTCACAGGTCCTATTGTATTTATCGTTGCATCTATAGGGCTTTTCGCAAACATCTTCATGGCAAAATTACTTAATCCCAAACATCACGGCCATGGGCTTAATATAAAAGCTGCTTATTTTCATGTTTTAAGTGATCTTGTAACAAGCGTTGGAGTAATAATAAGCGGTATTATTATCTGGACAACAAGCTGGTACTTAATCGACCCAATAATAACGATAATATTTGCTATCATTATTCTTATTACAAGCGGAAGAATGATATTGCAAGCTATCAACATCTTAATGGAATCGACCCCTAGCGAAATCGATATTCAAAAGGTGTCTGAAGACCTTTTAAACATCCAAGGTGTAAAACAAATTCATGAACTTCATATTTGGAACATATCTTCTAGAGTGATCTCTTTAAGCGTTCACTTAATTTGTATAAATAATACACAAAAGATATTAAAACAGGCTCATGAACTTTTAAAAAATAAATATAACATTCACCATACAACGATACAAATTGAAAAAACTACTTCCAATATACCGGATGATTGATCTTTTATTAGTTTCATATTATACTTTGAAAATAAAATCTTTTTTTTATTACAAAAACTATGTTTAAAAAATTTATAGTAGCACTTTTTTTCATCTTTCTAACTTCTAATATCTACGCTTTAACTATCAAAGAAATTTTTAAAAAAGGTTCTGCCGGTGATTACATAGTTACCTATCAAAATAAAACTTACTCATTAATCTTAATAGAAGAAAACCTTAACAACCAACTTATAATCCAAGAAATTTCTGTACCTGATGATCAAATAAATTTAAAAACAATTAATTGGCAAAATTGGGTTTTAAGCTCTGCCCCGGGAAATATTTCCTGGATAAGTTATGAAATAGATCTTCAAACTAATCAAATAGTTGACTGTTTTTCTTTTTCAAGAAACTGCTGGATTAACTTTTCTGAAGCTGACAATTTCTTAATCCACATCTTAGATATACCACTAAAAGATGTTCCTATAAAAGATAGAAAAAAAATTGGAACACCTCCTCTAGATGATACAATAGACAGAAGATCTTTATGGCTACCTCCTCTTATTATTAACGGAGAAAAAATTAAAAATACTTACTTTGAAGTAATGCAGCTTACTTGGCCAAAAGATGGAAGTGATTTTGCAGGTAAAACGTTAGATCTATATTTTGATAAAGATTTTTCTTTTCCATTTCCTTATTGGATGCAACTAAACACAACTCACATTTCAATAATTTTAAGATCTGTTGATAGCGGTAAAAATCTTATTCCTCCCAAAACTCTCAAAGCACAATCCTTTCCAAAATTCATGGGAAAAGAACTAGAAACAACAGATAGCATTGAATTATGTTTAAAAAAACCTGATTATCTTTCTGATAATTTCAAACTATATGCAATAGACATTTCAGCTAAACCCAAAAGAATCTCACCTATTAAATTTTCTTATGCTAAAAACGGTGATATACTAATTCTTCATATTCCAATAGACCAATTAAAAGATAATTTTTGTATTAATCACAGTTATATTTGGCATGTTGCTTTTAATTCTAAAAATGCTGTTTTTGCTCAAACAAAAGATCCTTATATTTGGAAAGATAAATAATTTATTTTAACAAAAAAAACTTAAGTTTTGAACATAAAATCTTAACTATTTCTTTATAAATCTTTATGTAAAATCTAATATAAGAATTTAACATTCATTCCTCTATGAAAAACTAAATTTTATCAAGAAGATATTGAAAATATTTATATTTATAATTAAAATTTTATTCATGTTTTTTTTGAACAAATTTTCCACAATATTCACCCTTATTACTGAAAAATAAGACCTTAGATAAATGAGCAAAACTCTCGTTGCAAGTTTCTTGTTTTAAGAATATAATTGATAGTTAAAAAACAGCTGTTAGTTAATCATGAAAAAAAAATATTCTCTTAGAAAATCTAAAAAAATTTTGAAAGACATATATTCTTATTACAAAAGAAAGAAAAAAAATATCCCTTCATCTGAACAATCTTTTTTTGAAAAAAACCTACTTTCTTTGCAAGAAGCTATTAACAATAAAGATAAAGATAAAGCAACAGCTATTATTAACATCTTACAGGTACCTAGCGAGAAATACCTCAAAAAGACACTTTTCGATCATGTGTTTGATTTTTCTTTAGCGATTATTGTTGCATTAGCTTTAGCTATTGTTGTCCGTCAAACATGGTTTGAACCTTATACGGTTCCAACAGGATCTATGAGACCTACAATAAAAGAACATGATCATTTATTAGTTTCTAAAACAGCTTTTAGTATAAATACACTAACACCGACAAAACATCTTTATTTCGATAACAGTTTAGTAAAAAGAGGAAGTATTATTGTACTATCTTCTGATAATTTAGATGGTGTGGATTCAGAATACAGATACTTCTATATTTTTCCCGGTAAAAAACAGTTTGTAAAAAGACTGATAGCAAAACCTGGAGATACTCTTTATTTTCATGGAGGTAAATTATACGGCATCGACAAAGATGACAACGAAATTGATGAATACAAAAATGATATCTTTTCAAAAGAGCTAGAACATATTCCTTTCAATCAATTTGAAAGCAAGGCTCTAACTCCTAATGCAAAAAATTATTACCAAACATATTCTCCTGTAACTATTTATCAAATGAACGAACCTTTGGTTAAATTAGATATATCCCCTTCAGGACAAATCTTAGGAAATGTTTTATACAATAAAAGCGTTTCTCATGTTAAAGATCTTTGGGGAATAAAAAATTATGCTATGACAAGAATCGTATTTCATAAAAACTCAAAACAAGAAAATTATTATTTAGAACTTCTTCACTCTCCAACAGAAACAAACGCTTCTTTGATAAAAGATGAATTTGGCAGATTACGCCCATCTTTACATTATGAAAAAACACTGATCCCTTTAAATAAAGATGATTTAAAAAATATATTAGATCATGTCTACACATCCCGTTTTATAGTAAAAAATGGTAGCGTGTTTAGGTATGGAGGATCTAAAAACCCTATATTTTCTCCAAAAGTAAAAAATATTCCTGATGGATGTTATGAGTTCGATAAAGGACAGGCTTATAAAATAACTTTAGGTGGCATTGCTATAAAACTTCCATCTAATCATCCGATTTACAACGAAAATCCAGAATACATAAAAATGCTTTTTAATTTAGGAATAACATTTAACGTTCTATCTATCGATGAACATAGTTCATCCCATTTTCATTTTCCTCAACGTTATGCTTATTTTAGAGATGACAATTTATACTTAATGAACTTTCCTCTTTTTAAAAAAAACAGTCCTACCTTGATTAGTTTTTTAGAAAAAGAACGTAATAAACAACTAAAAAATAGCCTTACTCATTATTCTCCTTTTGAAGAGAGCAAGCCTCCTTTTGATGAAAACGGTAAACTAGATGTTAACTTCATAAAAAAACATGGTCTTAAAGTTCCTGAAAAAATGTACTTAGCGCTTGGTGATAACCATGCTGCCAGCAGCGACTGTAGAGACTTTGGATTTGTACCAGAAGTTAATTTAAGAGGTGTTGCAACATTTTTAATTTGGCCAATAGGTCCAAGATGGGGATTCTTACCACAAATAAGTGGTTCTTTAATAAATTTACCTAGAATAATAATTTGGACTATAGCCGGAATCGTATCTATTATTTATGTAGTATATAAAAGAAGAAAAAAGACAAGACCTTTAAAATTCTAAAGGCAAACTTTTAGTTTGCCTTTTCTATTTTTAAAGTAACTTTTTCTTCATTTAAATTTAATATAGATCCATCACATTTTTCAAAATTAAAGCTTAAAGATAAAATCTCGTTAGAAATATATCCTTGATGTTTTTCATAACAGGTTTTAACACGATCAGACGCTTGCATATAAACATTAATTCTATCTGTTACTTCAAAGTCTTTTTCTTTTCTCATAATGTTAATTTTATTAACAATTTCTCTAGCCAAGCCTTCTAAAAGCAACTCTTCATTAAGCTTTGTATCTAAGACAACAGCTATCTCATCATCATTACCGGCAGCAATATCATCTTTTACTTTTCTTTCTACTGTTATATCTTCTTGCAGCAATTCTATTTTTTCATCATCAATAGTTATGCTTATGCTTTTATTTTTCATTAAAGATTTAATTTCACTAATAGAAAAGCTTTCTATTATCTTTTGAGCCTGTTTAATTCTCTTACCTATTTTTTTCCCTAATACCCTAAAATTTGGCTTAGCTATTAACTCAACAAATTGAGTTTCATCAGTAGAATATTCAATTGCTTTAACATTAAGTTCTTCTTCTATTAAATGACTTTGTTTTTCCAAACATTTTAATATTTTATCATCACCAGCAACTATAGTAGCTGTTTTTAGAGGCTGACGAACTTTTATCTTATGTTCTTTTCTAAGAGCATGACCTATACTTACTGCTTTTTGCACATATTTCATTTCTTCTTCTAATGAAAGATCTCTTTTTTCTTTTTTGTATTTAGGATAAAAACAAAGATGAACAGATTCTTCCATGTCATCTATTCTTAGCTGTTGATATATTTCTTCAGTAATAAAAGGAATAAAAGGAGCTGCTATCTTTGAAATAGTTAAAATAACTGTATATAAAGTCTCAAAAGCCTGTCTTCTATCTAAAGAATCTTCATCAGCCCAAAACCTTTGTCTAGACCTTCTTATATACCAATTAGTTAATTGGTCTATAAATTGAACAAAAGGCTCTACAACTGTGTATAGTTTATATTCATCCATGCCTTCTTCAACATCCAAAATAAGCTTGTTTAACAAAGAAAGTATCCATCTGTCTATTGTAGCTTCAGGAGTATCAAAATCTTTTTTTTCTACCTTCCAATGATATATTTTTGCATAAGTAGATAGAAAATAAAAAGAGTTCCAAAGAGGAATCAACGCCTGTCTTAAAATAAGCTCTACACCATTTTTACAAAAACACAAATCTTCAGCTTTTACCGCTGGAGAATTCAACATATAAAGTCTTATAGCATCAGCACCATATTTATTGATCACCTCAGAAGGTTCAGGATAATTTTTGAGCCTTTTAGACATCTTGGTACCATCTTCAGCTAGAATAATCCCATTTACAATAACGTTTTTAAAAGCAGGTTTGTTAAATAAAGCTGCTGAAATTACATTTAAAGTATAAAACCATCCTCTTGTCTGATCTAGCCCTTCAGCAATAAAATCCGCTGGAAAAGATTTTTCTGTCAGATCTTTGTTTTCAAAAGGATAATGATTTTGAGCATAAGGCATTGAACCTGATTCAAACCAACAATCGAAAACTTCCGGTATCCTTGAATATTTCTCTCCATCAATTTCAAAAGTCAAATCATCTACATACTGTCTATGTATATTAGTTAATTTTTTACCTGTTTTTTCTTCTAATTCTTCAAGACTACCTATAACACAAATCTTACCACTTTCACTTCTCCAAAGAGGAATAGGAGTTCCCCAAAACCTGTTTCTGCTAATAGCCCAGTCTCTTGCATTCTCAAGCCACTTTCCGAATCTTCCCATCTTGATATGGTCAGGAACCCAATGAATTTTCTCATTGGCCTTAATGATTTTGTCTTTTATTTTTTCTACAGCAACAAACCAGGTCCTTACAGCTTTATAAATCAAAGGAGTGTCTGATCTCCAACAGAAAGGATATCTATGACGAATCTGTCCGTGATGAAATACTTTCCCTTCTTCTTTAAGTCTTCTAATAATAGGTTTGTCTGCATCTTTAACAAGCATAGATACATATTCTGGAATTTCTTCTGTAAACTTCCCATTATTATCAATAGGACAAACAGGATCGATATTTTCAGCTTTACATACATAAAAGTCCATCTCTCCAAAAGCTGGAGCCGTATGAACTATACCAGTTCCATCTTCAGTAGATACAAACTCATCTGTAATGACTCTAAAGGCACCTTCATTTTTCTTATCTAAGAAATAATCAAATAAAGGTATGTAAGATTTATTTTTTAATTTATCTCCTGTAAAAGTATCTAATATTTCAAAACCTTCTTTGAAATATTCCAAAAGCCTAGCTTTTGCTAAAATATAAAATTTTGAAGTCTTGTTATCTTTAATTTTCACATATTCGATATTAGGATTAACAGTTAAAGCTAAATTAGAAACCAATGTCCATGGAGTTGTCGTCCAAGCCAAGAAAAAGGTATTATCCTCACCTTCTACAGGAAAAATAACAGTTAAAGAAGGATCGTCAACTTCTTTGTAGTTTAAGTTCGCCTCAAAGTTAGATAAAGGAGTGCCTAGCTTAGCAGAAAAAGGCATTACCTTATAACCTTCATACACCAAATCTTCATCAAAAAGTCTTTTAAAAACCCACCAGATAGACTCCATAAACGTTAAGTCCATAGTCTTATATGTATGATCAAAATCAACCCATCTACCGAATCTTTCAACCGTTTTTTTCCACTCTCCTGTATACCTTAGAACTATTTGACAACATTCATCGTTGAAATGAGCTATACCATATTTATTTATATATTCAGTACCAGAGAGTTCTTTAGCTTTTTCTATTTCATTTTCAACAGGAAGACCGTGACAATCCCATCCAAATCTTCTAGGAACATAGAAGCCTTTCATCGTCTTATATCGTGGTATTACGTCTTTGATGGTACCTGCTAACAAATGTCCATAATGAGGAAGACCTGTTGCAAAAGGAGGCCCGTCATAAAAAGAAAAAAGTTTCTTTCCTTTTGTCTTTAGAAGAGATTTGTCAAAAATATTATTTTTTTTCCAAAATTCTAAAACTTGTTCTTCTTTTTTTGGAAAACTTTCACCTTGCTTTGCTTCAAACATAATTAATTTTAATTTTTACTTTTAATGATAATGAACATATAACTTTAAGTATATAACTTATAGCAGTTTAGAATTAATAATTCAAGCTTAATCTCTTAACTAATTAAGCTTGTTATATTTGACTGAACAATGCATAATATTTGTTATATATGATACAATGTATAACGGGGGTGTATTGGTTTCGACTTAAAGGTGAATTACTAATGGCATGCAGAGGTTTCGGTTGGCCTCTTAAAAAAGCCGAAAAACAATAAAAGACGAAGGTAATCTTCAAATGGCAGCTTAAAACCTAACAGTTTTTAATTGCCCGGTAGTTTTAAAATCAGACCGAGAGTTTTAAAGTTCTACCGTCATATATCTTGGTGTGAAAAGTCCAAATGTCAGATTCTTTATAAGGCTTTTCGAGATCATAAAGAATCAAATCAGCTTAGCTAATGACCGTATCTTCCATATAGGCTGATTATTAAGAGGATACTAAGCATGTAGTCATTTTTATGAAGCTTATTAAGGACGAGAGTTCGATTCTCTCCACCTCCATCTATAACTTGTTTATATTTAATAATTTAAGCAAGTTATTTTATTGTTTTTTAGCAACTTTTACGCAGTTGGATAAAAAGATTCATATGAAAATTATAACTCAATTTTTTCCATTGGATAATTTTTAAGCTCAACACCTTTTCGAATTATTATTTGTTCTCTAAGAACAGAAAAGCCCATTTTTTCAAAAAAAGGTTTTGCTGTAATGCTAACATCAACAAAAATTCGCTTAATATTATTTTTCTTTGCCCTAATAAAAATTTCTTCCATTAAAGCTTTACCTATTCCCCTACCTATCCATTCATGATGAATATAAAAGCAATCAATGTATCCATTGCTTTTAAATTCTGCAAATCCAACAATTTTTTTATCAACAGTAGCAATAATAGGATAAGTTCTTGAAAATCTCTTTTTCCAATCTTCTAATTTTAAATTTGATTTAGGAGCCCATGCGTCTACCTGGGATTGATTATAATCTTTAATATTCACTTTATGAATTGTATTATAAAAAATATCCATCAAAGCTTTTGCATCTTCTAAATGATAATCTCTTATTTCTATCATTGGTATCATATCTTTTTATCTTCCAATTCCTGTTCTATCTCTTCTATTGTTGGCAGTGATTTCTTTAAATCTTCTGGCAAAGATTCTATAATAGAAGTCTCATATTGAGATATACCAATGGATTTGTGAATATCACGCAAAGCATACTCAGCGACAACCTTATTTTTCCCTTTGCAAAGAAGAAGTCCGATAGTAGGTTTATCATCTACATGCTTCATCATGTCATCGACAGCCGACAAATAAAAGTTCATCTTCCCAGCAAATTCAGGTTTAAAATCCGTTGCTTTAAGTTCAACAACAATAAAACATCGAAGCTTGTAATGATAAAACAACAAATCAATATAAAAGTCTTGATCCCCAACTTCTAGATGAACCTGTCGACCAACAAAAGAAAAACCCGCACCCAATTCAAGTAAAAATTTCTGAATATGATCCAATAACCCTAATTCTAATTCACGTTCATCATGCTTATCTCTTAAAGCAAGAAAATCAAAACAATAGGGATCTTTCAGCACTTGATCAGCTAAATCAGATTGAGGCGACATAAGTGTTGCCTGAAAATTAGTAATAGCCTTACCTTCTCGTTGATATAACTTGCTATCTAACCAGTGATGCAAGACATTTCTACTCCATCCATTTTCAATCGTTTTGTTGGCATACCAAAATCGCTCTTCTATAGTATCAAGCTTTTGAAGCAAAAGAATATTATGTCCCCATGGAATTTGGGAAACAACTTGTTGCCCAATTGTTAGATCAGGGTATTCCCTAGCAAATTGTACCATATACTTAATATTTCGATGAGAGAACCCGCTCATATCAGGAAAAGTAAATTTCAAATCTTTTGCTAACTTCTCAATAGTTTTAAATCCCCACCCCTCGCTTTTCTGCTTTAGATAAACCCTCGATCCTATTTCCCAATAGAGTTCTATCAGCTCCTTGTTTACTGAAATAGCAGCTTTAACTTGCGAAGATGCAATTTTTTTCTTAATTTCTCGAAAAAACGTCTTATATTCTTTTGGAACTATAGAATTTGATTGTTCTATCAAAGTTTGATTCATCTTTCCCTCCCCTCACAGGTGTCCACAATGCCGTAAAAATATATCATAAAAGAAGAAAAAAAAATAAAAATAATTTTCACTCTAGCTTCATGCAGTCTTTCACATAGAAATTGCGTAAATAAGCGTTAAGCAAACACATTTTTTTTGAACTAAATTTCATGTTGTTTTATCTATGTATCACGGTGGCCATATAGCTTTTTTCAAGTTCTTTTTTTTACGCAATTTTTACGCACTAGACCAAACAAAACTAGAGTAAATGAAAGTAAACCAGATTATTCAAAAGTTTTTAAGTTATTGGTTTTCTTAATGTTATTTAATGTATTTAATTCTGATTTATTTATTAAAATAGAGTTCGATTCTCTCCACCTCCATTTTTAAGTTATTTATGTTGAATAACTTAAATTACATTTTTAGTGCTTTTTTAGCAACTTTTACGCAATTGAGTAAAAAACAAAAATTGCCCCATCCTTCACTTTTTAATTCTTATAGAATTTTGAACCTATTTCCCGATAAAAAATTATCAATTCTCGATTTACAGCAGTAGTGGCTTTAATTTAAAATGATAAAATTTTCTTTTTGATATCTTGAATTGTGGCTATTTGCAAAATAGTTATTTAGAATTTCCTTTTAAATATTTAATAAATTCACGATCAAAATCAGAAATATATTCATTGTTTTGTTGAATTCGATATTTTTCATATTCTTCATTAGCCTTTGCTATCGCCATATCATGAGAAATTTTTCCAGCATGTTGTAAAATGTTTTGATCACTAAGATCTAGGAATTTTTTTACATGAATCATCCAATCGTTCATAGTCATAATTTGCTGATTCAAAGCACGAAGCTCAGCAAAATCAATAAACATATTTACCAATCGATTCAATTTTGACACTTCATCTTGATTCAAATAATTCTTAGCTATCATTGCATCGCTCTTAAGAATTTTTCCTTTCGGAGAATTTTTCCAGGTTGTTAATCCCATGAAAGGTTTATTACTATTTACTCGTTGATAAACAATTTCAGCAGCAGTTTTACCACTTGTTGCAAAATGAAGTTGATTCTGGATCATTTGATAAAACAATTTAGTTTCTTCGCTGTTTGTTATATAATCACTACTGCATTGTTCAAATATATCAGCAATCTTTTGATAAGATCTTCGTTCACTAGCTCTAATATCCCTTATTTTTTCAAGCAACTCATCAAAATAATCTTTTCCAAATTCACGTCCGTTTTTGAGCATTTGATCATTAAGTACAAATCCTTTAATAATGAATTCTCGCAAAGTATTAGTAGCCCATATTCTGAAATGTGTAGCCTTAATCGAATTAACGCGATATCCTACAGCAATTGTTGCATCAAGATTATAAACTTCAATTTCACGTGTAATTTCTCTCTCGCCCTCAATTTGAACTATTTCCATTTTGGAAACAGTTGAAGCTTCTATTAATTCTTTGCTTTCATAAATATTTTTTAAATGCTTAGAAATTGCAGGAGAATTTACTCCAAAAAGTTCAGCCATAGTTTTTTGAGTAATCCAAAAATTATCACATGCAAAAAAAACATTAGCAGTAATTTTACCATTTGCTGCAGTATAAAGAATGACTTTCTTCTGTTCGTTCAATTTTTGTTTTTTTCTGAATAAACAGTCGTTATTTGCAACTCTATTCTGCTTCTCTTCAACATTATTGGATAAAACCTGATCATTATCATTATTTTCGGTCATTTATATTCTCTTAGTTATTCTTAAAATTAAAAAAATTATGATAAAAAATATGGTAAATTTTTCTAATTAAAAGTTATTTTTTATAAATGCAATCATTTCTTTAACTCAGGTTGCATAAAAATTTCATATAAAAAATCAATAATATAAGCACTAATTCAGTATGCAATACCTATTTATTAAGTACATTACCTATATCCTTTCATTTTATAAAATCAATAACATTTATTCCCAAATGCTTTTACGCACTAGACCAAACAAAACCAGATAAAAAGAAAACAAACCAAGTTATTTAACGCCACCTAAGTTGTTGATTTTATTAACGTTATTTAATCTATTTTATTCTGGTTTATTTATAAAAATAGAGTTTGATTCTTTCCACCTCCATTTTTAAGTTACTTATATTAAATAACTTAAATTATATTTTTAATACTTTTTAGCAGCTTATTCTTAGCTTCTTCAATTACCTCTAGAGCTTCATCAAGAGGAAGTTTCCAACATTTTTCATTTGAATGAGAGTAAAAATGGATAATAATATCATCAGCCTCTTGAGATATTTGAACCCAATACATGTTGTTATAATATATTTCTGCTACAGGACGCTCTCTATGTGGCAGGGTAGAAATCGTTATTTCAAAATAACCAATTTTCAAGAATTCTTTCCAAGAAGCTTTTTTTTAGCTTTTTCAAGGACTTCGATCGCCGCATCCAGGCTAAATTCCCAATACCTTTGTCTCGGATGAGCATAAAATTGAACGATGAGATCACCTGTCTCCTGAGAAATTTCAGCCCATTGAACTCCATCATAAATAATTTCTGACACAAGACATTCCCTATCTGGCAAACTGGCTACTGTTATACGAAACTTTTCCATTTTAATTACTTCCTTATGGTTCTAAAAATCCAATAAACTCTCCACTAGCACTGTAACGAGCTCCACCAAGACCTGGAGCATAAATATCAACGACTTTGCCGTATCTATCAAATTCTGCTGGAAACAGCTGCTTTTCAGGATGATTAAGGATTGATTTTAATATTCTTTGACCGTGAGCATTTACTTGAGCTGGATTGCCGAGAGGTTTTGGAAAAACGCTTCCTTCCCTTATAGCCATGTTTCATTAAATTCCTTCCGGCTTTAGCAAAACCACCTCTATCTATGACATTTCCTGCATCTGATAATTTTTTAACATTAAATTTACCAC
>Ga0233431_1003225_pt1 | contig 20215 bp, 23 predicted proteins | sample SI_118_April2016_FD_179867 | JGI IMG/M metagenome (GOLD analysis project Ga0233431, IMG submission 179867) | Seawater microbial communities from Saanich Inlet, British Columbia, Canada - SI_118_April2016_200_MG | ecosystem: Environmental > Aquatic > Marine > Inlet | place: Canada: British... | reverse complement strand
TTTCCAATCTATCCCCTTCCACTCGGTAAACGCGTACGCTGCCGAAAACTGAGCATGTAAAGCGTCGAAGGCTTCGGTCCAGGTCATTTGGGTATAATTGCCTGCCGGCTGTAGCTGGAACGGCTCGTTCCAACTGCTCGAATTGCTGGAATTGTCCGAACATGCACCGAACAGGAGAAGACACAGGGAGAGGAGGGCAATCTTGATGAAAGGGTGGAATCCGAATGGCTTGAATAGGTACATCGTTCTGTCGCCTCCGCACTGAGAATTTTATCCCATATTGCCTTGCGCTTTTTGAAGTAGCCCCTTTGCCAAGTTATCATTGATACTTTTGAACAATGGCATCCAGACGACCGTCTGCCTTCATGGCCGACAGCTCATTGTTGAACATCTCAATAAACGGAGCCCAGTTCCGTTTGGCGGTGAACATGAAACCACATCCCGCCTTTCCCACCGGTTTGTCCGAAAAACCGAACTGTCCCTTGAATTCGGGATTCTGCTGGATTACCCAGAACGCCACAAGCTTATTGATAATGGCCGCATCATCCCGCCCTCTGAGGAGCTTTCTAAGCATTAGCGAATCCTTTTTCACATCGTCGCGTTTTATGCGGCCGTCCGCAAAATAAGGTTCCAGAAGCGGGTACCGGTACCCCAGAATTGCTCCGATTTGTTTGCCTTTGAGATCGTCCGGCGTCTCAAAATTGATGGGACGGTTCTTTGGGAAAATCAGCACGTCCGTTGAATCTACCACCGGGTCGGTCCAGAGATAATCTTTCGGGTTCTTGACCCATTCCTTTGCTTTGGAATAAGCATCGATATCACCCTGAGCCATGCCTCTGATTGCCCTTTTCTCCGGAAGCGGCGTAATCTTGACGGAAAACCCATGTTTGGATGCGATCGCTTCCATAACGTCAATCAGAATGCCGTGGATTTTGCCATCGGTTTCCTCGATGAGGTACGGTGGCCAGGCAACGTTATTGAAACCGACAACGATTTCCTTATTCTCAGGCGTAGCATGGGCAACCGATATGAGGCCAGTTAAAACGGCTATGAAAAAAAAAACGTTTTGAAGGGTCTTCATGCTCGTGTCCTATTTCCAGGCTGAAGATTAGATTTCAAGGTGAGGTGATAAGACATTGCTTTTTTCAGCGACGAGCATAGAGAGAATCCGCTAGTGGGTCAAGTAAAAGCTATCCTCATAACTCATTGAAACTGCTATTTGTTTCATTTTCCATTCCGCCGTGGTTGCATCTGGGTTGCATTTGGTTGCAGATCCAAATCATCAACCTCATTCGAAAACCGACCAGGAATCCAATGGGTGTATGTGTCAAATGTAATCTTGATTGAACTATGTCCCATCTGATAAGAAACATCCCCTATGTTATGTCCCCTTGCTAAACGGATGGTGGCGTAAGTATGGCGCAGGTCATGAACTCGCATGTGAGGCAATTCAGCAAGTTTTAAAATCTCACGCATGGTTACTCTCATCCAATGTGAGCTCATCGGTTTTGTTTTATCGCCCAGGGTAAAACAGAATTCACAGAATGGTTTACCGATTTTGAGAGCTTCCTTCTGTTTCTCGCGTTTCAGCGTCCTTAGAGTTTCGGCTAAATGCGGAGTCATGTCAACCGTTCTGTCCTTGCCGTTTTTCGTCCCTGGTTTTGTCACATTTTGAACCATGTGTCGCTGTACCTTAATTTTACGTTCCACAAAATCAATATCCTGCCATTGCAACCCCAATGCCTCGCCTATTCTCATTCCCGTGCGCAGCAAGGTCAAGAGAATCGGATAATATCGCCCATCTTTATATCCCTGTGCAGCATCTAAGAAAATGAAAACCTCATCTTCCGTCAGCGGCTTGATGTCGATGGTCCGTGCTTTTGAATGTGTCAGGCCCTGCAATGGGTTGACCTGAATCAGCTCATCGTCCATGGCGCTTTTGAAGATTCTGGACAAAGGCGATTTGAGATTCTGAAAATTGGATTCCGCCATACCAGTAACCAGCAAACCTTCAAACATAGCCTTTAAATGTTTCCGTCTAATCTGGTCAATCTGGCGGTTTCCTATAATCGGATAAACGTGTAATTCAAGATTTCTTTTGTACATGTGCATTGTGCCCTTGCCGGTCTTATGCGGCAGGGAGAACCATTTCTCCGCATAGGGTTTGAGTGCAGGAACGGTTTTATTAAATGTGTCCATTTCCATATCACCGAGCAGAATTTTAGCTTCCAGTTTCTTCTGCCATTGCTTGGCAAGCTTCTTGTCCCTGCCTATTTTCTTAGATTTCCTGACACCACGATGGTTGATGAAAACCCACCAAACGCCTGATCCAGTCGGCTTCTGCCTGATATTCACGCCCATGATTATTCTCCTTTCCGGTTTTTCTTCTGCGCATTTTCCATCTGCGCCATGGTCTCAGCCACAAACTTGACAACCTGCCGTTTCAGGATTTCGCCCATGGTCTTCCGTCGATACGCTGCCGCCATCTTGAACTCGTCCCTCAAAAACTCATCAACCCTAAACGATATTAATTTCTCACTCATCTGATTCATCTCCCTTCTGTGTCGGTCTGTCTGGGACAGTAACAATGAGCTAGAATGATGTCGAGCTATATTTAGCATTAATTAAAGTTTTATTGATGGTTGACAGGGTGTCCATGCGGAAGGACTAGGAATTATGGGTTGAGCTTGGAATATGGCTTCGGAGGATCGGTCACAATCAACGAGCGGGAGGGGATGAATGGTAGTGTATAGATCTGATTTTGTTACTTATTGTGGTTAGGGTGAGGGGTGGATCAGGCGGAACCGCATTTACGTTGCAGGACCAGATAAAACGTTCCTAACCTTTATAAGTTGTGGTTAGGAACGCTTTCTATCATCTTTTTAAGAGACCTGAGTATTATAGCGTTAATGTTCAGAAAGATGATTCAATCAATTCAAGCGTTTCGGTATCCCGAGAACTATCAGAACGAATAGACTCCTCAAATTCAACAGGGCCTATATAAGGTGAGAAATAGTCTATCGTAAAAAGAGTATAACCTGCCATGCTGGAACTGCTGGAAACACTATACATTCCACTACTCTCGAAATTAGCAGAATTGATCTCAAAAGTATCAGCAGGCCCAAGAATATTATCATTATCCGGATATGTAAAAAAAGTACCCCCCTTCCAAGTTCCGTTGTAGGCATCGAAAATAAGGTAAACGTAATCACCTGAAACGCCGTAAATTTTATTATTATATGATGCTATATAAGACCATGAAAAATCATAATTAGCCTCTCCGGTATTCACAACACTTACTTGAAAAAACGGAATTCCCAAAAGTGTTTTCGATGAGCCAAGAGTAAGCCGCACTGTACCTACTTTTGTAGTGCTTTCCCATACACCTGTGATAATATTCCTATGGCCGGAATAGTCTTCCCAATCGTAAAGCCAATAATCACCTTCCTCAAACTGCAAATCAAACCCTGTGTATTTAGGATCTCCTGGTTGGAACTCAATAGATGTAACAGCTGAAGAAGGTGTATCAATTGAAGGTTCTGTACCACCACCTCCACCATCATCACCGCCTCCACCACATCCAAACAAAAAGATTCCAACTATTATCAATAGCGAGGAAAAACGTACATAAGAAATAGCCATAATGAACACACCTCCATAAGGGCACATCGAGTAATAATAATTATCACTTCAAAGAAGGTCTAAACTAAGCTTGGTTCAACAGCCAAATGATTAAATTATCTATTTGCTCGGGGAGCGCACCGCAATGGCCCGCATCCCGAGTGACTCATATCGGTTGTACCAGTATCCCTAGCCAGATTCGATGAGCTTGAAAATCAGCCCTGAATTGACATAAAGTCAATTCTCGTTTATATCCAAACCCCATGAAATAAACGGGGCTACCTCGGAGTGACCAATATTTTATTTGTCACAATTCAGATCAAGAAAGTAGCCTTCATCGAGCTTTAGTAGCTCTGCGTCACACGTCTTCACTTCATTACAAGGGAAAAAGATGGGGGAGCCTGTGTTCGGCATTGCGAGCGTAATCTCCGCCGCAGGATCAAGAACCGGTGTCAAATCAATGTAAGAATCACACTGCCCATCGGTCAGGTATATTGTCCCAGATCCTTGAAAAAGAATCGTTTCAGGGAATAGAAATTCTTTGTGCGGAACTTCCGTGCTGTCCTCAAGGCCCATCATTCCTACTCCATCTGCAACAGATAACGAAGGAGCAAACAGACCCAATTCGACGTGACCTATGGGTGACATCAAGTTTCGCACCACAATTTTGTGTTGGGTAGGTTCGCCCACCGCTGGTGTATTGCCGCTCACTTCTTGAAGTCTTCCTGTTTTCACGAATTCCTGGGCTTGTGTGAGGGCTGTGCTTTGATCATAAAAGAAATAGACTTCAGAGGTAACTCCGTTTGATGAGTATTTAGTTGTTTCATAGCGTCTATTGGTCTCGTCATCTTTATTTAAAACATACCTAATATTGCTGTTTTCACTTCCTGACATGATCAATTCACCCATTACAACAGACCAGAATCCAAACTGAGTTAAAGTTAAATCCACGGGCGAGTCTGCGGTCATCATTTCGCTTGCTGCGGCCGAGCCGTCTGCATAGAATTCACCTAGTTGATAAATTTTCGTAGTAGTATAATATAAAGATTTTCCAGAGAAATCTGCATTTGTAAATGATGGTACTGAAGGTTGACTTCCACCACCCCCACCGTCATCCCCTCCACCGCCACATCCAAATAAAAAGATTCCGACTATTATCAATATCGAAAAAATACGTGCATGAGAAATAATCATTTTATCAACACCTCCATTAGGGCACATCGAGTAAAAACAATTACCACTTCAAGGAAGGTCTAAACTAGACCAGACTCAACGGCTAAATGATCAATTTATCTATTTGCTCGGGGAGCGCACCGCAATGACCCGCATACTGGAACTCCCATCCTTCTTGTACCAATCTGGGCTGGGGGGTGAGTAAAGGTATGTAAATTTGCCGTCTTCTCCTTTAGCTTCTGATAACCAAATCGGCCACCCGTCAGCTAATATTAGAGGTGGAACGTTTCTCGGTTGGACGCCTTTATTATACAGGCGATCCACTTCATTTTCGGTCGGCATCCGCCAGCCATCGCTTTTAAGCTTCTGAACCCAAGCCTTTGCTTCATACCAGGTGATGTCCCAATTCTCTCCTAATTTCCACTCAAGGCCTGTCTCGGTATCTTTGATATCCCCGTTTTCAAGAACTTCATATGTTGTATTTTTGGAATCGAGGGCTTCCTTACAGTTCATTCCTGTAGAAGAATGATAACTGCAAATGAAAAGTTTCCCTTTGCATATGGCTTCAAAATTATGCCGTCCCCCGCTAAAACTGGCCGTCTCATTTAAAATGGTTATTTCATTAGGACGACAACCGATAGCCCCACTTGCCATTTCAGATGAAATCCTTGCGCTAGTACAGCTTGAAAAAGCCATCGCAACTATAAGAACCATTATTGCATTTTTCATTTTCTCACCCCATAAATGGATTTCCTGGATAATGCCAAGGCAACCATGCCGACTAGATATTAGTGAAACAATGATGTTCAGTCAACAGTTATCCTGAAAAATTTCACTAATAAAAAGAAATGGACCCTTTGTCTAAAAAACGTCATTTTTTGTATTGCCCCTTTGGTTATAGCCATTCAACCCTCGCCAGAGAAACATCCTGTGGCGGTTTACGGAATTTTCGCACAGCATGAGCGTGATAATATCTTTCAGGGTGAAAGATTGCCATCAATAGCTTGGTGCAGTTAACAGCGTCATCCAGTATCATCTCGTTGTGGATTGGTGATGGCACAGGGATTTTATGCCTGCGGTTTTGGCATTTACGACAGTTATCCATGGGATAATCCAGGAGCGCAGCTGTACGGAGGCAGCGTCGGTATCCGGCACAAGTATAATCCCTAAACTGAACGAGTTCTGAGTTTTGCTTTTGCATGATGGATAGCTCAAAAGGGAAGAAATCCCATGTACCGGCCAGCTTGCAACAAACCGGCACATGAGATTCTTTTTTGGGTGGTGAGGTGATAGGAGGTCTCCCCACCGCCCATGGCTTAACACAGCGAATTACTAAAAAGTCTTAACGCCCATCCGCCAGGGCGGGTCCGGCCTTTTTCCCATGCAGGCCATCATATGACGGTGAAAGGAGTAAAAACCGTCTGATCAGGTCGGACCAAATAGCCTACACAAACCAACATATTTAAGCGACAACGGCTGCATCCTTAATGCCGCGAAGCCGTGCCGCTGATTTATTATGAGCCAGAGTGAATCCACTGATCCATTCAATGAGGGTCCGGTATTTCACACCGCCCGAATATAGGCCCATGTCAATGACATCCATCTCGCCGCATTGCAGGCCGAAACAATGGGTGCCCAGGCCAAATTTAACAGCATAGATGGAAGTGCAGACGCTACTGCCGCCACCGCTTCCAGCCTCGTCAAAAGCGAGAATGGCGTTATTTTCCTCATCCTCTTCTATGATACGGATTGGAACGTCTGCGTAAGTGGTGACCCTGCGCCCAAACTGGTCAATTGTGTAGTCGATCTGCCCGCCCACAGATGTGGTACGAGCGGCAACCGTCAATCTGCGTCTCAAAGTTTTATTCATATACAAAACCGAGGGCGAGCCATCTGTGGCGTCCATAAGCTCATCAAGTTTGGCAAGGGAAAGAGCGTCTCCGCCAGAAGATGATCCGGCTTCAATCAGGTTGTCACCGATTAGGCGAGACTGGAGGCCGTCAAATTCCTTCGGACTGGATTCCACATCGCCCTTGAAGAAAGTCTTCTGCCATTTGAGGGCGCAGGATTTGGCTTTCAGGCTGTCGTGGATTGCCCGCAGATCATTAATGTTCCCCTGCGTCTTCACAAGTGCCCTGTCCACGTCGCTGAAGCCACCGGCAATAGTCAGGGATTCGGTTACATGGTCAAGCGAGCTGGTGCCTTCTGTGTAGTCCTCATTGACTGCCCTGAAATCAGATCTGGGGAGCGTCTCCGCCCGGTTGTATTTATAGCTGTCCGATGCTACACCCAAAAACGGGATCATTTCCAGAACAGGGCTTGCCTGCGGAAAACACATGATTACACCCTGCTGCAAGGGATCGGTTTTAAGCTTTGCGGTTTCGATCAGTGATAGTGCCATAATAATTCACCTCGTTTATTTGTACCCATGGGACATCATTTCCATGGGCTCCATTTTTGATGTGTCCAGAGGCGGTTTTCCGCCTGCCGGTCTTTTACTGTCCAAACCGTTTTCAATCTTCAGATCAAATATCCCTGATTTCTGCGCCAGTCTGATCCATTCAATTCTCTGTGCTGGTGCGAGGTCCGGCACAAGATTCTTGAATTTTTCAGGAACATCCTCAACCATCAAGTCAGCCACAGATTTTAGAGCATCAAGTGCCTCTTTCTTCTGCACGTTGACCTGATCAAATCTGGCTTTGGGGATCATGTTTTCTCCACTAATCGGAGTGGTGTCCGTGGTCTGGTCTTTGGTCTCATCATGTTTAGCGTCCATGTTGACGGCTTTGTTCTCTGGTATTTCTGACATAATTTATTCCTCCGGTTTTGCGCCCTGGTCTGGCGAGGTGTTAAAGGTTTTATTTTCGGCCTGTATCTCGGCCAGTTTTTTAATTGCGTCTTCCTTGCTCAAATCTGGATTCTTGAGCATTAAAATATCGGTGCGGGAGAGGGTGCCCATTTCGAGCTCGGCTTGCCATAGCTCGGCCTGTTTATCTGGGCTCATCACCGGTCTGGGATCAAAGAAATCTATTTTTAATCTGGCTTTGTCGCTGATTTTCCAGGTGGGGTTGTGTGTGTTCCATACCAGCCAAAACATATTGAAAAGCTGCCGTTCATATCGCCCAAAAAGAGATATTTGATCTTTTCGGAGTTCCTGTAATTCTGCGCTGCCGGAGATTCTTGATAAGCCGGATTCTTGCGTCGGCTTCACGCTCATGGATGCAGCAGAAAGGCCGTTTGTGAGAGCGAGATTCTTTGAAAGGAAATCGATGGATTCTAAGATCTGCTTTATGGGAGAATTTGTCTTTTCAAACGTGAAGCTGCCTTCTGGGTTTTCAATCTCAATGGCTGTGTTTGGTCCTATTTGCAGATTTCCACCTGCGGGCAAGCCCTTTGCAACCGGTACGCCGAATCCCTGAAACTCAATGACGAGCATCAAGTCCGTGAGCTTTTGATTGATGGTTGACTGTACGGAAAAGAGGTCCTCGCCACCGGGCAACCAAAAGCCACCTGTCGCTGGGTATGAATCCCAAATGGGCACCATGGGGATGGTGCCGTATGGATTCGGCTCGGCTTGGAGGGTGTTGCCGTTGTAGTCAAGCCGTTTATAGGTTTCATCCGTCCACAGAGAATATTCTATATCCTTAGATTCTCCGCTTTGTGGATAGTGTGTCACCATCACGGTTTTGATCAGTTCAACCGTGTCACCGATTTCAACGTCCAAAATGTCGCCAGTCAAAATATCCATATCCATTTTGCGCTGTCGCCATACCGGACGGAGCATGATGGTTTTCATGAGCTGGCAATAACGGGAGGCGGTTTTCATCTTGAAGTTGAGGTTTGCCGTTTCAATAATTTCGGAGAAAATGGCTTTGTCCTGGTCGGTGCCGTCAATCTCCCGTTGTGCGTCGGCCATATAAACCATGGCGAGCTGGTTGATTATTTTTTTCACCACATTGAAGAAAACTGGTGTGAATGCGTCAGGGTCTGCATGATGCTTTTCGAGCTGTTCAATGATGTAGGATTCCTGCTCATCGTGGTAATAACTCAACCGCTTGACGGCATCTTCCTTCCGTTCTCGCGTGGCTTTTTCCTGCGCTTCCTTGAGCATCGTTTGAACTACGGTTTTTGCATTTGAATTCCAGAGCATGATTTATTCCTTTGGGGCACCAAAACTAAAAAAAGCCACCTCTCGCATATGCGAAAAATGGCCTCTTGAATGGGCTCTAATATATTATTCGGTTGTTATCGTATCAAGCGAAGTGTTGAACGTGTCGCAGGTGTTGCACCATGTGCGCCGATGGTTATAAACCGCCCGCATTTGCCACACTTGATAGTTATACTTCCCTCTGTAATGCACCCCGTGCAAAGCAATCTGTTACAGTTAAAACAACGAACATTTACAGTAATTGATGATTTTGTATTTGTCCAGTCTTTTGTTTTGTCGTTTAATGCGTCAATCATGGCTAAACCGCTTGATATATTTTTAGTCCGATCAGTTTAACGTGAGTGCGGTAGAAGTCTGATAATTGGATTTCGCTGTCGAGTTGATACTGTAGAAATTGCCTGTGCATGTCCCGAATTTCAATTGCAGCTTCACAGTTTTCTGAGCAGAATAATTCAAGGTCACCCCCCATCAAATAACAAAGACGTCGGTTTCTGCTTTTGCTGGTGCATTGAATGCGGTTGATGGTGTATAAATTCATGATTTGGGAGCGTAATGCGTAAATTGCCCAGTTCAAACTGTATACTCGGTCATCCTTTTGGTTTTTGGAGCTGTGCCCGAATGAATAATTTTCGCCTCGTTTCGCTTTTGAATAGCTGAATGTGGCCATTTCGCTGGCGAGTTTCTTTTCGTCCTGCGGGAAATGCAGCCGTCCTTCTCTGGCTATTCTGGCCAATTCAGGGAAGGAGGCATTTTGCCGTGTGCTGTGGGGTGACATACGCTCCACAGTAATGCCCTGCGCCTCGATCCATGGAAGGAGGTCAACCACCTCGTAGTCCTCCAAAATGACGTTGTTCAGATGGTATCTTTGATGGTCCTTGAGAATGGCTTTCTTGATGCTGGCGGATGTGTTCGGCAGAATGTTCTGCTGGTTCAAAATGAATATCTCCGGCTCCATGTCTTTTACACCGGCCACCTTCAAAATGGTGGTCCAGATTGTGTTGTCACCGCCGAGGGCTGATCCGAGAAGGGATTTGCTCCGGTCGAGTCCGCCTCCGATTTTATAGGCTCTTCCCTGTGTCAAGGTTTTGATGTCGTCCACCGGGATTTTATATGGGGATTTGCAGAGGTCGATCACGTCCGATGGGAAAAGGCTGTTTTTGGCATCTGACCTTTTTCCGAGAATATCACGGCGAAAATCCGCAGGCAGGGAGGTTTTGGCCAGCCGTCTGGCCTTTGTTCTGGAAATCCATGGCGGAGCCTCAGCGCAGTATTCGTCCAGGTTTCGGTAAAATTTATGGTGACAAAAAATTGATGGATCGTTTTTTGATTCCTGTTGGATCATGTGAACGGTGCCACCTTTTGAATCTACATTTGAATCAATTAGGAGGAGGCTGTCTTTTGAGTCAAGGAGCGAGCCTTGAAGTGCGTTAAACGGGGCCAAATCCGTGGCAGCGTGTAAATCGCTGACCCATAAAACATCAATCTTCTCCCCGAATGATGTGGATGGGTTATTCCCTGGGCTCATTTGAATTACATTTCCGAGCGCAGGAAAGAAGATTTCAAAAACGAACATTTGCTTTTCAGGGATGAGTTTTCTCAACGTCGGTGTGTTAGTAATTATTTTTTTAACGGTCTGGAATTGTACACGTCGGCAATGGCTTTCAGTGTTGCCAAGCAGTTGGACGGTGCAGTTCTTCCGGCTGGTGAATATCCACAGGATGATTAGCGAAAAGATCGTGCTTTTGCCATGACGTCGGGGTTCTATGATCAGGGAGAGGCTGTGTTGAAATGATGATCTTCTGGCCTGTCGCTGCTCATCGTCAACCGATTCTGGTTTGCGGGAGGGTCTGGCCTTTCTGGCGCTATGGGAGCGTGCGCCTATCGGTTTCACAGGCTCGTCCACAGAATTGATGATTTTGTTTTCTGCTGGCTTCAGAATTTCATGGATTAGTTTTAATTGTCGGTCGGTCGGCGTGAAAATTTCATACCGCGAATTGACAAGAATCCTCGGTTTGATGTCGGCCAGCCATTGTAGAAACGCGGTGGGCGTGTTGGCCTGCCATTGTCTTATCCGGTCTTGTGTCGCTGTTGCCATAGGGAGCCTCCCATAAACATAGTGTTACACCTGGGAGGTTCTGGACCTTCAAAAGCGTGATATACTTACGTTGTATTACAGTTTTTTTTATTAAAACTGTGTCATGTTAATGTGTGTAAACAATTTCCCGTTCTACTTCGTATTGGCCTGTTATATGGTGTAAGCTCTGGATCATTTCCATCAATAATCTTACGACAGCGATATCATCAAGCTGTTTTGGAGTTTTGTTCCAGTCCCAATCAGCATCAAAGGCCACAGGGATTAATAGACGTTCCTGGGTTTCCTCGCCGTTTTCGGTTAAATTAATGAGCAATACTTCACCGTTTCTGTCTTCCATTTGCCGTCCTCCGATTAATTTCCACATGATGATTACCTCTCTATTAGGATTTTTTGTTATCAGGCTTTTGGCCTGTGCTTATATCGTTTATATGTCCAATGATTTTAGCCTTTGTGTGGGTGGGTGGTGCTGGTCTTTTGCTTTGTTTTGACGTATTTGCTGGACGATTTGCCGGGCATTTTGTTGTGTTTCTGATTGTGAAGTTTTTCATTGTTTTGTTTATTTTTTATTTTTTACATTTTAGGCGTGGGGTATTACCCTACTCATTCCGAAAAAAATATTTCGGAGGTCGGCAACTCCTATTGTGCCATGGGAAAGGATATGCCGTCTCGCACCCACAATATGCCCGAGAATCAATGAGCGGTATTGATCCGGTATAATGGCATGGCCTCCGCCCTGCCTTGAGCCTGAAAACCACCTATCATGCCGGTTTTGCTCCCGAAATTGCTCCCCATGTGCAACCACCGGCGCTCTCTTTGAGCAAATCCCTTGTGATCTTATGGGGATAGGCCACAGGTTTTTGCTTGTGTCTATAGTATCAATCGTCAAATACATCGGAAAAGATATCCTCCGGGCTGTTGTCGCTCGGCTTGGCTCCTTCCAGTTTCATAAGCTCCACAAGGGCAGACTTTGAGGCGTTCTGATACTTCAACAGCGTCTTGTCCACAATGGGGTTCAACTGCCCGTCCACAAAGAGGTTGTCTTCCGTTAGTGCTCGGTTATAGATCTCCCGCTCAATGACGGCATTACGGCTTACAATGCCGCGCAGAAGGGCTTTGGCAGCATCATTAGGGTCTGAGGTTAGCTTTCCAGTTATCGCTTTAATCTGACGGGATTCTCGGGTCCGTCCGTCTATTTTCAACGGCTTTGTTCGTCGGTTTTTGTTCATAATTTATGCCTCCGTTTCTGATACCAGAATCTGGTACTATGCCAAGACACGACAAGTGGGTGGTCAGATTTCATCCGAACCTGTCAACCTGATCACTTCCGCCATACCGCTCCCCGTGCCCGTGCCAGAAAATGCCGCACCGCGTCATGGCCAGTTGCCAATGGCGGATGTTTGATGAGGTGACACGTCAACCCCAGGATATAATCTGCCTTCTCATGCACGTCCGGTTCCGGCTCGTAGTCCATAAGATTTGCAATGCCCATGGCCTCGTATAAACTGAAATCATCGCTCCAATGTTCCATGTTAGTTTCCTCCACAAAAAATGATGCCGCTTATAAAATTCTCAGCTCCACACAACAGGGGATATTTCATTTCCTCTTGTGTATCAGTCACCAACAGAGATACATATAGAGACCGATCTGCCTCATAGAATTCCCTCATGATTTCAATAACATTCATGAGGCACCAACCCCCGTGACTGTCATTGGCCCTGGTTTTAATGTATATCATTGAAATCATTATCAAAGTTATAGGGCACCGAACCCTTTGACCTCTGGTGACTGTCATGACTGTTACGCCCGAAAAGGGACCACTTTTTTACTCCGTCCCTTCCCTTTTCGGATGGCGATATACTCCAAATCCTCCGCCCGGTGGATTGCTTTTTTAGCTGTGTTTTCGCAGCAGTCATAGCCATCTCTCAGCGCTTTGATGAGCTGGAATTTAGTCTCCGCCTCACCGCCCAGTTCATGGATTAAAATGTCGCGCACTTCCTTTGCTGATATCATCATCTCTTCCTCCGTAACCATCGAAATAAAGTTTTCATTCCGCTCTAAAAGTATCGGTTTTGGCTTCGGTCCATGACGCACTTTGTCAAACCGCAGCTCAACTAATTGCTTATCCTCGTGCTTCTTCTGGGTCACTGAAATTACCGAATCCGCCCAGTCTTTAATACTGCTGGCGCCTCTTAGTCTATATGCATCATCTCTCCCTTGCTGTGGCTTCCCATAATGATGAATCACAATGGCAGCACAACCCGTTTCCCTAGAAATATGGGTGATGTTATCAAGTGCCGTCCGCATTCTGCTATTATCGTTTTCTTCCAGATAGTGGAAGGATGACAACGGATCGGCCACCAGAACATCTGCGCTGCATTGCCGGACTATTTCGGCAATACTCGCCACGCATTTCGGTTGCATCAGGTCATATATTGTCTGTGGATCTGCAAAGAATATTCTGTCGGACAAAGCCTCAACAGAAATGTTTAAACCATTCAACATCCGTTTTAATCGTTGTTTAATCTGCGGCTCCGGATTTTCAACCTGTAGGACAAGGATTCTCCGCTTTTTAGGGACTAACAACCGCCCATCAAATAGCTGCCTGGCCATGGCTAAATGCAGACTTATTTCCATGGACAGCATCGATTTTCCTGCTTCGGATTCACCGGCCAGGATAAGCCCACCGCCCTCCGGTAAAATTCCGCCGCTGATGATATCCACCACCTGGGGGAATTCGGTTGTCATTAACTCGCCTATGGTCTTGATGGTGATTGTTTCGGATGTTTCTTTGCTCGCATTGCTGACCGGCAAAGTAGGCGCACCGGCCAGAGCTTTTTCTATGGTGATCTCGCCATAGGTCTGGGCGCCACGCTGTTCATCCCACTTATCCCTGTAAAGACCTGACTGCCTGAAAATAGAATCAATCAACTGTGGATCATGTGTCCTCTTGGCACAGATTGAACATAACGCCAGATCTGCCTCGGACTGTGATTCATAGCTGCCTATATCGCCAGCGAAAAGCCGTTGAAACAGTGGGATGATTTTCAGGCCGTCAAGAATAGCATCATAATTCTGTGTTGGAAGTGGTGTTCGTTCTGGTACTGGCTCTGGTTTCGGTTGAGGTTCTTCCCCGAAATGTTTAAGGTAAAAGGCGTCCACACCTGATTGATGGTTCAGGATATAATTGACATCACCAAGCCGTTCACCCGTAACCGTGAAAAACCTGCCGGTCGAATAAACCTCAACCTGACCTTTCCTCCGCCTCTTGCCGGTCAATTTCCCCTTAACAATGACGTGGAGACCCGCACCACTCGGCGTGATTTCCGAATAGCTTTCAAGGCCGTCCACAATGTCAATGGCCCAGGGTTTGGGCTTGCCACCCTCGAAACAATCATCAAGGTCCACACCAATGAGATCATCCGTTTCCGAAAAGACGAAACCGAGGCCGAGGCCATTCTTCCTCGCCGATGTCACTGCAGTCTTAAAAGTAGTCCAGGTGGCACGGTCGTTTGTCTTTGCCGGTCGGAGGGATACAGGATTTATGGGGATTTTATCCACCTTTCCGTTGTCCTTTGGTTTTGACTTCCAGCATATCCACTGCGGATGCATGGCCAGGAGGCGAGGTATTTTGTCTGGTTCAAACCGGGTTAATTTTTCAATGTCCATTATTCACACCTGGAAAAAATTTGAATCTGGACCCACGCTGTTGGAGGGCAGCGCTGCCGATTTTTCCAAACCGGCACGGGCCCAGACTTGGCACAACACCAAAATTTTATCTCAATTCACTGCTGACCAAATCCTCAGCCATTGCACAAAAGGAGATAATGTCATCATTAAAAGCCGATTCCTGAGCGTCATCGCATGGTGATACGTCACCATTAATCTCATGTAACCGACCAGCGACCATTTGAACATCTTCTAAAGGTTTGCCGGTCAGCTCCAAATCCCGAAAATCCATTTCGTTGACGATTGTCAACGCCTGTTCATGGCAAACGGGGAGGAGTTCGGGAGCGGCTTTTTCCATCTCCACCTCATATTGTGTGATTGTCTTGAACGGCCCATGAGCGCCCATGAGGCTGTTCACGACCCTCCTCCCTATAGCACGAACATCATTGGGCCATAGGCCTTCCGGGTCCCAAATTTCCTCAGACAGCAGCTCTCGTATTTTTCCATGGAACATTTTTCTTCTAGCTTCATACACTTTGGTTTTTTTCAGTTTCACTCGTGGCTCAGCCTCAACAATCGTGTACTTCAAAGCAAAATCGCCCCCGGGCTTTTTCATAAATTTGGCATCATCCATCTGCCAGAAAATACTTTTCGCTCCTGCCTCACCGAAATCATAATCTAGGTGGTCGTGAATGTTTCGAATGATGGCATCGAAAAAAGAATATTCACTCTGATGGATAAACTCAGATAGTTGTTCGTTGCCCACACCAAAACCTTCAATATCTGCCGTCAAAGTGACTTCAATACGACCCTTGTGTTCCTTGTTAATTGCTTCCATCATGATACTCCCTTCACTTTAAAAAAGTGTTTTTCGGTTGTCTGCCACCATGGCCAGTGCTTCGGTCCATTCTCGGACACTGATCACCTCCCTTTCAAACATACGTTCCCCTGATTTTTTCATTGCTCAAACTGGCAAGCGCCTCCCGCCAGTTGCCCTTAATGAAACACAAAACATCCTGGTGGCACTTGCCCAGTTTACGTCCTGATTGCATCTGTTTATGAGATCGGATCGGCAGGCTTCCCAGCGCATTAAGCAAAATCCCGTGGTTGTAAAGATTTAGCCCGGCATCCTGGAAAGCGGTTATTGTTTGACCCGGTAAATTCCGGTAAAACCCGGTTTTTCTGTCGCGGATGTCACCGACTACGAAAACGGCGAAACGGTTGTCCCTGAGCATGGCACAAGATTCTGAAATAATGTGTTGGTAGGATTTCAGGAACTGGGCCCAGGCCATGCTTGATAAGTCTCCAGGATCATTAGAATATTGTTCCAAATCAAAGTATGGTGGGCAGCTGAAAAGTAGATCAAACCTTCCATCAACCAGCGTCTTAACGTTCGCAGAATCGCCGTGTATCCACGTTGGTGGGTTTTTTGGGCATATCTCCCTCGCCTGTTCCCTATTTGCCAGAATTTGCCCCTCAGATAGATCAATTCCGATGTATTTGCGGCCGGTTAAGCTTGCCACGAGCCCTCGCACCGAGCCACCGCAAAAAGGGTCCAACACATGGCTTCCGCCTGGGGCAAACCATTGATAAACGCATTCCGTCAAGCACGGGTCAAAAATGGAGGTGCCGGATTGTGACTCAACATGGCCAGCATCATCGCTCCTATTGTATAAGCTGTTTATTTGCGGCTGCCCCTGGGCAAATTTAGGATTTTCACCCTTCATTAAATCCTGGCCATAGGTTCTGCCTAGGACCCGCCCTCGCCCATCGCCTCTCTGTCTGCGTGAGTAATCTGCGGCAGGCATCGGCGAGCCACCAGGTGAGCTGTCGATTTTTCGGATTTTTGCTTTGCCACGGTCGGTCCATGCTGTGGTGGGATCTGCGGTGGATTTTCCGTCCGGAGATATGCCATAGGTCAGCACCTCGCCTCTGCCGATCTCGCTGCGGATGCCTAGTTTTAGCCATTGTTGTTTTCTCTTTTGCCAATAGCCTTGGCGGGAATCGAGCACAGAAAATGGAGGTGCAATCCACCTGCTGACGAGGGAGATAATATCAGTGGGTTTTCTAAATGATAGATCGATCTGATCCCAGGGGATAAGGATGTTTTCATTTTTCATTTTGACCTCCCCAGGCCGGAGAGCATCTTATTAATCGCAGCATCAATCTCGTTTTCGGTCACCGCGAATTTTTCGAGATATTTGTCGATGTCGCTGAACTTGATCAAAATCCTGCCGGAGGGTAAACGGCTATGAACCAAACCCTCCGTGAGCCAGTTTCGAAAAGTTCTCTCCGAACGTCCTGCATATTTACAGGCATCTCGGACACCACCCCATTGTTGATGTGCCATTGTCTTCCTCCTCCCGTTCCCCAACAAAAAAAGGCCGATGGGAAACACTACGCTGTAGCGTTTGCCGCCGACCTTCAAGGAGGTTCACATGGGCGAGTTATTAAATTTTTTTGCTGCCTTATTTTTTCAGGATGTCCTCATAAAATTTCTGAACATTTGGCATATCGCCCACCGTTTTTCCGTTGAGGGCAGCCTGCCGCCTCTTGCCAAAAACCTCATCAAGGTATTTCTCCTCGTGTTCTTCCACATAATTTTCGAGCAGCTCGGTTAACAGATCGGCAATGCTCTTGTCATGATAGCCCGCTATTGCTTTTGTCCTTCTGAAAAGATCTTTGTCGATATTGGCTTGAATTCTTGCTAATTCCATAATGATTCCTCCCTCTGTTTTTAAAATGATTAAAATGGTTATAAGCTATAATAATCATTTAAGCGATTATGTCAATCCCTAAATGAGAAAAGATCGAAATCAAAAGAGGCCCACCCGAAATCAATCGAGTGAGCCCCTGGTAAATCAAAGCAAAATGCGGATATTTAGGGAGCAAAATGACACCTAAAAAATTCATTTCTACGCCTGTCACCGCTAATAATATCAATAGGTTAGGGTAAATGTAGGCTTGTGGGTCAAGAGAAAACAAACCACAAAATGTTTTGTTTACGGTTAAAGCAAGCGCAAAAGAAAGCCCGACTAAATTTTTCATTTCTCAAGTCCGGAATCATGTTTTGTACGGAGATTCCTGAAAGCCACTATTTCTTGACATAAGGCCTTTTTGTTGTAATTCTACCATTCTGGCGTTTCACACCGATTACTCAAACCTATTTGCCAAGATATTCTACTCGAACAAATTGGAGGATGAATTATGAGTGACGAACCATATCACAAATTGGCCAAGGTTCGGGAGCGTATATCAGAAAACCGTTCTTGTTGGAAAAGATGGGCCTTGCAATTAAGGAAGAACTGAAGAAATAGGTGGTTTTCGGCCTGACCTAAATGCTGGAGTCCCTATATCAATCTTCTGTGTGGCCTGGAGTCAGAAGGCCAGAGAAAAGCTGAAGTCGCTATGCCGGTTCAAACACCAGATAGGTTTGCCCCTCTTGCGCTTCTTCTCGGTGAATAAATTTTGCTATCAAGGGCATGCCCACCTGAATCGACTCGGGCTTTTGGGTATCCACGCCTTCAATGCGCGCATCGACCCGTACCCCTTTTTCCAGTTCAACCACTCCGGAGCAATAGGGATTTTTCCGATTATACCCCTCTGCAATCATGAAGGGAGGTCCCACGGATATGCAGGTGAAAGCCGCCAGTTTCCCTTCTCCCTTCATTTCAACCCACGCCATCTCTGTGCCATGACATTCTATGCAGATGGGCCGGGGAGGCATATAAAGCGCCTGGCACGCTTTGCATCTTGATCCCATGAGTTTCTCTTCCTTCAAAAATTGCTCATAAGAGATGTCGCTAAAGGGCCTGTCTTCCATGGATCTATCTCCTTTCAAGAATCGTAAAGGTACAGGTACCCCCGGTACCGCCCAAATTGTGTGCCGCGCCGATTCGAAGATCTTTTTTCCGAACCTGCCTTTCCCCGGCGTTGCCCCTCAACTGGGTCCACACCTCATACAACTGGGAAATACCGGTCGCGCCGACCGGATGTCCTTTACACTTGAGTCCCCCAGAAGTGTTGATGGGTTTGGGGCCATCCAATCTGGTTAAACCTTTTGCGACGGCCTTATATCCTTCTCCGGCACCAAAAAAGCCCAGGTCTTCCATGTGAATCAGTTCGGCGATGGAAAAGCAGTCATGCACCTCGGCAAATTGAATATCATCCGGTTTGAGATTTGACATGCCGTAAGCCTCTTTGGCGGCATACCGGGTCGCTTCAAAATAGGTCAGATCTTTGCAGGCATGAAGCCCTCTCCCGCTCCCCTGGCCCATTCCAATGACATAAAGCGGATCATCCGTGAAATTCAGTGCCATTTCCTCTGCCACCAGGAGCATGCAACTTGCACCGTCGCTTATGGGGCAGCAGTCATAGAGGTGCATGGGCCATGCCACAGGAGGATTGGCAGCGGGATCACTCAAGAATTCCTTTTCATCTCTCCATTGGGGAAGCGGTCCCCCTTTCTTTTCAGCCCGTTTGATCTTGGCGGTCATTAAATCCCGAATGGAAAAGGGCAATTGGGCTTTGGGATTCAATGTGGCATTGTGATGACTTTTAATAGTGACATTCATGAGATGCTCACGCGTCGCCCCGTATTTATTGAAATAGGCCGTTGCCAGAGCACCGAAAACGCCCGGGAATGTAAACCCCGCATGACCTTCATAGGGGACGGTGGCCAGTGCAAGGCCTTCGGCTACTTCTTCCGTAGTGCGTTTGGACATCTCCTCCACACCCCCCACCAGAACCATATCGTAAAAACCCGAGGCGATGGCAAAAACCCCTTCCCTGAACGCCAGTGCGCTGGAGGCGCATGCCCCTTCCGTCCTTGTGGCAGGTTTCGGGGTAAGACCGATCAGATCGGAGACAAGCGGTCCCCAGTGGGACTGGTGAACAAAGAAATCATTGGAAAAATTACCCAAATAAAGGGCATCCATATCCTGGGGGTCAACGCCCTTGTCGACAGAGGCGATCATCTCCAGGTACGCATCGGCAAAGAGGTCTTTTGAGTCTTTATCTCTGAACATACCGAACTTTGACATCCCGGCGCCCACCACCGCCACGCCCCGTCCCAATCTCCTTCTCTTGTACATTATCTCCTCCCAAATGAAGATGTACTACGGTATTTCATAAGGATGCCGGACACTCAATAAGAACGAGGCCCTTAAACCTTTCGCACTTTGTCTTTCCAGTATCCGGCCCTCAGCTCCCGCTTCAGTATTTTCCCGTAATTGTTCTTTGGTAACGCGTCCACAAAATCGACTGATTTAGGCTTCTTATAGCTTGCAATATGATGCCGACAAAAAGAGATTAATTCCTCTTCAGTAATAGACATCCCCGGTAGGAGCGCCACAACCGCCTTTATGGCCTCGCCCCATTTGTCATCCGGAATCCCGATGACCGCCACTTCCCTTACGGCATCGTGCCGTATCAGGACCTCTTCGATTTCCCGGGGATAGATGTTCTCACCGCCACTGATAATCATATCTTT